>Ga0208219_1000053_pt1 | contig 54509 bp, 46 predicted proteins | sample NGESurshal072012_7_FD_184469 | JGI IMG/M metagenome (GOLD analysis project Ga0208219, IMG submission 184469) | Arctic peat soil microbial communities from Barrow, Alaska - NGEE Surface sample 53-2 shallow-072012 (SPAdes) | ecosystem: Environmental > Terrestrial > Soil > Wetlands > Peat ... | reverse complement strand
CTGTAGCCCCGACGGGATTTGAACCCGTGCTACCGCCTTGAGAGGGCGGCGTCCTGGGCCACTAGACGACGGGGCCAGGTACACATAAATATCGACTGGATCGCAGGACTCCAGTCCGCTGCCGAAGCCGGACCTGCCATCCCCAGTCGCAGGCAAGGTTAGCGCACCGCACGGGGACGCGCCAAACCCGCCGGCCCGGCACATCTCGCCGCAGGTGCGGCCCGGACACGCGGGCTGCCGCCTTACCACGAGACGCCGAAGGCAGTGATCAGCTTTGCATAATCCTAGGAAATTCTGGTAGTTAGTCCGGCATGTTGCTCTTCATCGTTCTTCTGATCGTTGTCGGACTGATCGTCGGCCTCATCGCCCGGCTGCTCGTGCCGGGCCGCGATGACATCGGCATCCTGGGAACCATCCTGCTGGGCATCGTGGGATCGTTCGTCGGAGGCTTCCTGCAGCAGCTCATCGTGCACCGCACCATCGAAGTGCACCACTTCCAGACCGTCGGCATCATCGGCTCGATCCTCGGCGCCATCGTGGTCCTGCTGATCCTGCGAGCGACCGGCCTGGAGCGCGGCCGCGGTCGCGGCCGGGGCCGGGGCCGCGCCCGGTCGGCCCGCCGCCGGTAGATCTAAGCCGCTCAATTTTCCCAAAGCCCAGCAAAAAACGCAGGCGTCCACGACGGGCGCCCGCGCTGCTGCGGTACGTGGCTGGGGTACCAGGACTCGAACCTAGACTAACGGGGCCAGAACCCGTCGGGCTGCCAATTACCCCATACCCCATGGGAGCGCGCCATGCTGACCGGGCGCGCCTGAGCAGTGTAGCCGAACCCGCGGGCGCGGGCCAAAGCGATCCCGCGGCCCGGCCGGACCGACGGCCGGCCGCTCAGCCGCTGTCCACGACCCGGTTACTCAGCGTCCCGATGCCCTCGATCGTGACCGATACCTGATCGCCGCGCTCCAGCTGGCCGACGCCGTCGGGGGTCCCGGTGAGCAGGACATCGCCGGGCAGCAGCGTCATGACGGCAGTGACGTAACTGACCAGCTCGGGGACGTGGTGCAGCAGCAGTGACGTGCGCGACTGCTGCCGTACCTCGCCGTTCACCGTGGTGGTGAGGGCCAGGTCGGCGGGGTCGAGCTCGGTCTCGATCCACGGCCCCAGCGGGCAGAACGTGTCGAAGCCCTTGGCCCGGGTCCACTGGCCGTCGCTGGCCTGGAGGTCACGGGCGGTGACGTCGTTGGCGCAGGTGTAGCCGAAAATTGACTCGGCCGCGCGCTCGGCGGGCACGTCCCGGCAGACCCGGCCGATCACGACGGCCAGCTCGCCCTCGTAGTCGACTCGCTTGGACAGATGCGTCGGCCGGACGATCGCGTCGACGGGACCAGAGACCGAGGTGGACGGCTTGAGGAAGAGCACCGGCTCGGCCGGCGGCTCGCCGCCCATCTCCCGGGCGTGGGCGGCATAGTTCTTGCCGATCGCCACGACCTTGCTCGGCAGGACCGGGGCCAGCAGCCGGACATCGGCCACCGGGTAGCGGGCCCCGGTGAACCGGATGGAGTCCGCAGCCCCGAACGGATGGCCGGCCAGTTCGGCGACCTGCAGTTCGTCATCCGCCGACTCGCGGCCGGGACTGTCGACCACTCCGTAGCGGACCTCGCCGCCGAAGGCAAACCTCGCTATGCGCATGGCGGGAGCCTAGCCAGGCCGGGCGGCGCCCAGCACAGCGAGCCCACTCCACCCGCCACTCCACCCAGTCCTGCGCTCAATCCTCCTCAGCCAGGTCCGGCTCGTGCCGCTCGTCCTGCTGCTGCAGGCGATCGCGCAATAACACCACGTCGGGCTCGTGCACCGCGTACACCGGCGCCCCGGGGCGGTATTCCTGCCGGAAGTTACCCCGGCGCCGGGCGTGCCACCATCCGGTGCCGTCGCGCCAGATGTGCCAGGCGGGGTACTCGCGCCGCAGTTCGGCGACCAGGTGCCAGGTGGCGAACGGCGGCGCGGCGCTGATGAGAGCCCGCAGCCCGTCCGGCCCGCTCGCCCGCACGATATGCCCGTCATCCAGCCGGTGCGCATGCCAGCCATAAAGGTCGTGGCCCGCCAGCCAGCCGGGGTGCTCCGCGGTCAGCCGGGCGGCGATCACATCCCGCGCCCGGTCCATTAGCTCGCGCTCGCCTGCCATGGTTACAGCCTAGCGCCATAGGTATCGGACGTCTAGGTGCTATAGGTGCTATGCCTACATGACGGAGGGGATGTCCGCGTCGGGTAACTGGATCGCGGCCCGGCTACTGCAGGTAGCCCTCGACCTCTTCGACGGGGCGGGGGGCGGCCGCGGATGGGTCCTCCCCCATCTCCTGCCGGGCGCGCCGCTGCCGCAGCAGGTCCCAGCACTGGTCCAGGGCTGCCTCCGTGGCCCGCAGCCGCGCCTGCTCTTCGCCGGCGGACAGCTCCCCCTGGGCCAGCTTGTCCCGCAGCTCGTGCTCGGTGGCGATGAGCTGGTCAATCTGGCTGAGGATCTCCTTGTCATCCATGGCCCTACCGTAGTGAGGCGAGGCACGGGCGCACGACGCCGCCCTGCGCCGTTTGAGGACCGGCCATCGCCGGCGTATACGTTGACCGTATGCAGCTGAGCCGCGAGCGCATCGTCACGGCCGCCATCGACATGATCGAGCAGCACGGCGTCGAGGCCGTCTCCATGCGCCGCATCGCCGGCGAGCTGAGCTGCGGGGTCATGTCGCTGTACAACCACGTGCCCAGCAAGGCCGCGCTGCTGGACGCGGTGGCCGAGCGGGTCATGTCCGGCATCGAGTTCACGGCGGTCCCGGGCGCCGGCTGGGAGGACCAGGTCCGCGCCCAGGCCCGCGCCTTCCGCGCGATCGCCCGGCGGTATCCGCGCTGCACGATGGTCGTCGTCAGCCGCCCGACCAACTCGGTGACCGGGCTGCGGCCCATCGAGAACGCTCTGGCCACCCTGCGCGAGGCCGGCTTCAGCGGCGGCGACGCGGTGCTGATCATGCGCGCGTTCGTCGGTTTCATCCTCGGCTCACTGCTGCGCGAGGTGGGCGTCGCGCCCGCGCTGGGTGACGCCCAGGCGAGCTACCCGGCCCAGGTCCCGCCGCGAATCCGTCTCGATCCCGGGGAGTTCCCCCAGGTGACGAGCCTGTCCGCGGAGCTCATGCACCGGGACCCGGACGCCGACTTCGAATTCGGGCTCGATCTGCTCGTGCATGCGATCGCCGCGATGGTGCCGGCGACTCCGGCGGGCTAACCCGAGCCGGGCAGGCCGGACCGGCACAAGCCTCCGTTACCTCATTGACAGGCGTACACCGTACGTGCTTGGCTCGGCATACCCGGAGACTGACGTACACCGTACGTAGGAGGCCGTCGTGGCGAGTCACGATCTGTACACGCTCCCGCCCGAGCAGGCCGGCTGGCAGGTCCCGATGGCGGGCGCCTCGCGGTTTACCTGGGAGTACGACGACGGCCGCGAGCGGCTGCTGGCCCTGTACCAGAAGGGCAAGGACAAGCAGTGGGACGCCGTCCGGCGGATCGACTGGGACCTGGAAGTCGACCCGTACGACGTACTCGGCCTGCCCGATGAGTCGATGGCCATCTACGGCACCAAGTACTGGGACAAGCTCGGTCCCGAGAACATCCGCGAGCTCCGCCGGCACAACGCCGCCTGGCAGTTCTCCCAGTTCCTGCACGGCGAGCAGGGCGCGATGATCTGCGCGGCCCGGATCGTGGAGTCGGTGCCCGACCTGGACTCCAAGTTCTACGCCGCGACGCAGACGATGGACGAGGCCCGGCATGCCGAGCTGTACGCGCGGTTCCTGCATGAGAAAGTCGGACTGCTTTACCCGATTAACGGACAGCTCCAGGCTCTGCTGAACGACACGCTGAACGATTCTCGGTGGGACATGCCCTACCTGGGCATGCAGGTGCTGATCGAAGGACTGGCGCTGGCCGCGTTCGGCGTCCTGCGCGACTTCACCACCAAGCCGCTGCCCCGGCAGATCCTGGCCTACGTGATGCAGGACGAGGCCCGGCACGTGGCCTTCGGCCGGATGGCCCTGCGCGATTACTACCGCGAGCTGACCCGGGCCGAGCTGCGCGAGCGCGAGGACTTCGTCATCGAGGGCTGCTACCTGATGCGCGACCGGCTGCGCGGCGACGAGGTCTGGGACAACTTCGGCCTGCCCAGGGACGAGATCGCCGCGATCACCGAGAACTCGGAGTACAGCCGGACCTTCCGGTCGCTGCTTTTCAGCCGCCTGGTCCCCTGCGTCCGCGACATCGGCCTGTGGAGTGACCGGCTGCAGCAGGCCTACGCCGACATGGGCGTGCTCGACGCGGCCAAGGCGGACCTGGAGGCGCTGATGCGCACCGACGAGGAGATCGCCGAGCGGCTCGACCGGGAGCGCTTCGCGGCGGAGGAGGCGGCGCGCGCCGCGGAGGTGGCCGGGGTCATCGCCGAGGGCTCAGCCAGCTAGCCGCTGGCCTAGTAGCCGGCCACCCGCTCGGCGATGTCGTCGCCGACCTCGCGGGTGGAGCGGGCCGCCCAGGCGCCCTGCCGTTCCAGCAGGTCATCGGCGACCGCCTGCTCGATCCGGGCCACCGCGGCGGTAAGGCCCACGTGCTCGCACAGCATCGCGACCGACAAGATGGCCGCCGTCGGGTCGGCCTTCTGCTTGCCGGCCAGGTCGGGCGCGCTGCCGTGCACCGGCTCGAACATGCTCGGCGTGGTGCGCTCGGGGTTGATGCTCGCGCTCGCGGCCAGGCCGATGCCGCCGGCCACCGCGGCGCCCAGGGCGGTCAGGATGTCGCCGAACAGGTTGTCGGTGACAATCACGTCGAACCGTTCCGGCTGGGTCACGAAGTAGATCGACGCCGCGTCCATATGGCAGTACTCGGTCTCGACCTCGCCGAACTCGGCCGCCATCCCGGCCAGGCTGCGCCGCCACAGATCGCCGGCGTAGGCGAGCACGTTGCTCTTGTGCACCAGGGTCAGCCGGCGGCGGGGCCGCTGCGCCGCCCGCTGCAGCGCGTACCGGACGACCCGGCTGACGCCGAATGCGGTGTTGATGCTCTCCTGGGTAGCTACCTCGCCCGGCGTGTTCTTGCGCATGACGCCACCCGCCTCGACATACGGACCCTCGGTGCCCTCCCGGACGACGAGCATGTCGATCGACTCCGGGCGCACGCCGGCCAGCGGCGAGATAACGCTGGGGTAGAGCCGGACCGGCCGCAGGTTGACGTACTGGTCCAGCTCGAACCGCAGCCGCAGCAGCAGGCCGCGCTCCAGCACGCCGCTGGGGACGCTCGGGTCGCCCACGGCCCCCAGCAGGATGGCGTCGTGCCCGGCGATCTCGGTCAGCACCGTGTCCGGCAGGATCTCGCCGGTCCGGTGCCAGCGGGCCGCCCCCAGGTCGTAGCTGGTGGTCTCGATGGTGACGTCACCGGCCGCGGCGAGCATGACCTTGGTCGCTTCCGCGACTACCTCCGGGCCGATGCCGTCACCGCCGATGACCGCCACCCGGATGCTGTTTCCCGCGCTAGGTCCTGTCACGGGAGGTACTTTACTTGCCTGTAACAAGAGCCAGGATCGGCGGCCAGCGACGTCAGTCCTCACCCAGGTCCACCACGCGGGCCACGGTGGCCCCAATGGCCTCGGCGATCTCCGCCAGCACGTCCGCCGACACCGCGCAGTCCACGGTCAGGGCGATCAGCGCCTCACCGCCGCGGGCGTCCCGGCAGACCTGCATCCCGGCGATGTTGATGCTCCGGCCGCCGAGAATCTGGCCGACGACACCGACCACACCCGGCCGGTCGGCGTAGTTGAGGAACATCATGTGCGCGGCCGGGGCGAGTTCGGCCTCGAAGCCGTTAATCTCGACGATCTTCGGCACCTGGCGCAGGCCGGTCAGCGTGCCGCTGACGGAGATGACCTGGCCGTCGGGCAGCGTGCCGCGCAGCCGGAGCAGGTTACGCCAGTCCGCGCACTCGGCAGTGGTGCGGAGGCTGACCTCCACGCCGCGCTCCCGGGCGACCAGCGGCGCGTTCACGTAGGTGACCGGATCCGCCACGGAGTCGACGAAGATGCCCTTCATGGCCGCTAGCTGCAGGACGCTCACGTCCAGCATGGCAATCTCGCCCTGAACCTCGACCTCGACCCGGGCCGCGACGCCGCCCGCGAGCGCGGTGAAGATCCGGCCCAGCTTCTCGGCCAGCGGCAGGCCGGGCTTGATCTCGTCGGCCACGGCCCCGCCCTGGACATTTACCGCGTCGGGCACGAACTCGCCGGCCAGGGCCAGCCGGACCGACCGGGCCACGTCGGTTCCGGCCTTCTCCTGCGCCTCGGCCGTGCTGGCCGCCAGGTGCGGGGTGACGACCACGCCGTCCAGGCTGAACAGCGGGCTGTCGGTGCACGGCTCGACGGCGTAGACATCCAGCGCGGCTCCGGCTACCCGGCCCTCGCGGACCGCGCTGGCCAGCGCGGCCTCGTCCACGATGCCGCCCCGCGCGGCATTGATGATCCGCACCTCCGGCTTGACCAGGTGCAGCTCGCGGTCGCCGAGCAGGCCGATCGTCTCGGCGCTCTTGGGCAGGTGGATGCTGATGAAGTCGGCCTCGGCGAGCAGCTCGTCCAGGCTCGACAGGCGCACCCCCAGCTCGCCGGCCCGGGCCGCGGCCACGTACGGGTCATAGGCGATGACCGTCATGCCGAACGCCGCCAGCCGCTCCGCGACCAGGACGCCGATCTTGCCCAGGCCGAGGATCCCGGCCACCTTGCCCTGCAGCTCCACCCCGGTGAAGGCGGCGCGCCGCCACTGCCCGCTCTTGAGCGAGGCCATGGCCTGCGGCACGTTGCGGGCCAGCGAGAGGAGCAGCGCCACGGCATGCTCGGCGGCGCTCACGATATTGGAGGTCGGCGCGTTCACGACCATGACGCCGGCCTTGGTCGCGGCCTCGATGTCGACGTTGTCCAGGCCGACCCCGGCCCGGGCCACGACGCGGAGCCGGGGCGCCGCGGCGATCGCCTCGGCGTCGATCAGGGTGGCGCTGCGCACGATGACCGCGTCCGCGTCGGCCAGCGCCGGCAGCAGCCGTCCCCGGTCGCTGCCGTCGGTGTAGCGGATGTCGAACGCGGAGTCCAGCTGGGCGATTCCGGCGGGCGAGAGCTCCTCGGCGACGAGGACGATCGGTCTGGGCACGGGGTTCGGGTCCTCCGTCGGCGGGGGCGGCGAGGACAGTCTAACGGGGGGCTGGGAACGCCTGGAGAGAAGATCTTCAGGGGGCCGGGGCCGGTGGCCGGGGCGCGGGGATGCGGAACGGGGATGCGGAGCGCCGGGGCGGAGCGCGGGGGCGCGGGGGGTTAGCTGGCGGGAGCGGGGGCGGCCGTGGAAGCGGGCGCGTCGTGCGCGGCGGCCGCGGGGTCCCGGCCGCCGGGGGGCCCCTCCATGCTCACCGGTCCGGCCATCCCCGCTGGACCCGTGAGGGGCGCCGAGGCTGAGCCCGCCACCGATCCCGGAGGCCCGGCTGGACCCGGGCCGTCCGCCGAGCCTGGCTCGTCGCTGCCGGACGGATCCGGGTCATGGTCGGCCGCCGCGAGCGCCTCGATGCCCCGGGCGGCCATGGGCCGGGCCACCAGGTAACCCTGGCCCAGCCCGCAGCCCATGGCCCGGAGCAGCTCCAGCTGCTCCGGGCGCTCGATGCCCTCGGCCACGACCTCGATGCCGAGGTCGTGGCCGACTTGGACGATGGTCCGGGTCAGCAGCGCGAGGGTCCCGTCGGTGCCGAGGCCGGCCACGAAGGACGGGTCGATCTTGATGATGTCGACGGGCAGCTCGCGCAGATAGGCCAGCGAGGCGTAGCCGGTTCCGAAGTCGTCGATCGCCAGCCGGACACCCCGCTGCCGGAGCTGGGCCAGCCCTTCGGCCATCGGGCCTGCCCCCTCAACCAGCACCTGCTCGGTGACCTCAAGGGTCAGGGCGCTGTGCGCCAGCCCGCTGTCGTCCAGGGCCGCCAGCACGGATTCCGCGAACCGCACGGCGCTGACCTGGCGCAGCGAGAAGTTGACCGACAGCCCGATCACCCAGCCCGACTCGCGCCATTGCGCTACCTGCCGGCAGGCCTCGCGCAGCACCCAGTCGCCGAGCGGCACGATCAGCCCGGAGTCCTCGGCCACCCCGAGAAACTCGCGGGGCGGCACCGGCTCGCCATGGGGCGACCAGCGGACCAGTGCCTCCACCCCGGTGACACGCGAGGTAGCGAGCTCTACCACCGGCAGGTAGTCGATGCCCAGGGACATGTCGGTGATGGCCTGGCGGAGCTCGGTGGCCAGTTCCAGCCGGCGCACCGCATCGGCGTGCATGTGCGCGGCGAAGACCTCCACGCGCCCGCCCCCGGCTTCCTTGGCCCGGGACATGGCCACGTCGGCGTTGCGCAGCAGGTGCCCGGTCGCGTCTCCGGCGGACAGGGCCACCCCGACGCTGGCGGTCAGCGGGATGTCCCGGTCCGCCACCCGGAACGGCTGGGCGGCGATGCCGACGGCCAGCCGCTCGGCCACGTCGACGACCTCCTGCGGGCTGGTGGCATCGGCCATCAGGACGGCGAACTCGTCGCTGCCCCAGCGCGCCACCATCTGCTGGGACGGAACCGCGGCCCGCAGCCGCCGGGCCGCCTGCGCCAGCAGCAGGTCACCGGCACCGTGCCCGACCGAGTCGTTCACGTCGGTGAAGCCGTCCAGGTCCAGGAAGATGGCCGCGACCGGCTGGCCCGAACCGCTGAGCAGTTCCTTGGCGCGCTCCTCCAGGTAGGCCCGGTTGGGCAGTCCGGTGACGCCGTCGTGGAAGGTCAGGTGCGTGAGCTGGCGGCGCAGCGCGACCTGGTCGCTGAGGTCGCGGGCCGTCACGAACAGCCGGTCAGCCGCCCCCGGCTCGGTGTACCGGGAGATCGTGGACTGGACGTGCCGCCAGGTGCCGTCGGCGGAGCGAACCCGGCAGTCGAATCTGGCCAGCCCGGCGAAGCCGTCGCCCGCCGCCAGCGCCACCCGCGTCCCGGGCGCGCGGTCCTCGGGATGCACCAGCTCGGCCAGCGACGTCCCGGTCAGCTGGGCCGGCGTGTACCCGAAGTGCGCCACCGCCGGGCTGGCGTACTCGATCGTCCCGTTCAGCCCGCAGACCAGCACCGCGTCACTGGTCCGGTCGGCCAGCTCGCTGAACTGGCGGCTCGCCTCGCGGGTGAGCGCCGAGGCGGCGGCCGCCTGCCGGAACACGCCCGCCAGGCGAGTGACCAGGGCCAGCACCACAGCCGTGACCGCCGCGATGACGATCGGATCGATGGAGCCCCCGGCCAGCGCGCGGCCCAGCGTCAGGATGGCCGCCAGGCCCGCCGCCGCGATGGCGGCGTAGGCAGGCAGCCGGGATTCGGGCCGGTTGGCATGGGCGGCTGGCTCCAGCTGGTCCGGCCGCGGGCTGACCTTGGCCGCTCGCGACAGCCCGATGGGGGTCGCGCCCAGCACGCAGATGGCCGCCAGCCAGGCGAGCTGGGCCCCCCAGCCGGGATAGGAGCCGATAGTCCGGTCGCCGACGGCCAGGCAGTCACCGGCCGTGGCCAGCAGCAGCGCCAGGCACGGGAGCAGGCCGCGCCAGCCGCCCCTGGCCGCCAGGTAGAGGACGCCGGCCAGGACGGCCAGGTCGGCCAGCAGGTTGATCAGGTCGGCAGCGAACGATCCCGCCCCGACGGCGGCCGTGGCGTAGACCCGGGCCAGTACAGTGACCCAGCCGATCAGGAACAGCGACACTGCCAGCAGGCAGCCGTCAGCGAGCCGGGTCACGCCGACGCGGGCCAGCCGGAGCTGCAGGAGACTGGCCAGCCCTCCCGACGAGCGCGACGAGGCCAGGCCGGCCAGGCCGAGCGCCAGGGCCGGCAACGCGGCCAGGCTGAGCAGGCCGGCCAGGGTGATCGGCGCGGCCGCGCCGATCACCCCGCTGGCCACGTCCTGGGCGATGGCGGCACCGCCCCACAGGGCGGCCGCGACCGCGAGCCACCGGCGGGGAAGCCGGTCGGCCTCGCGCTGCCGGCCACCCAGCAGAGCCGCGACCGCGCCGGCCGCCGCCAGCGCGTCTAGCGCGGTCCAGACCGACGGAGCCAGGCTCATGAGGCGGCACCAGCTGAGTCAGCGCGCACCAAGCCTCCTTGTCGGCTGCATTCAGAGCCAGGCGCGAGTCGGACGGCCTACGAAGCCGCCTGCCTTGCGCCGCATCAGTGCCCGCGCTCCTCGTTGAGCCATGGCGGCACACGATCGCGGAAACGTTCGTCCCGTCCTACCAGTCGAAGCTGGGAACTAGCTCCGGGGCGCCAGACGTGGATCTCGCAAATCAGCGATACCGAATAACTCTAAGTGCCGGAGGTCACGCTTCGATTGAGGAAGCGCGTCCAGCGGGAGACAACTTGTGAGTAGGAGGTGACGGTTGACTGGCACAGTGGCCGGTGAGCACGGTGACAACCGGCCCGGGCCGCGGGGGGCGGCCGGGTCAGGCGTCCGGTCCGGTCCGGTCCGGTTAGGTCAGGCGCTGCAGGATGAGCTCGCGCACCCGGGTGGCGTCCGCCTGTCCCCTGGTCGCCTTCATGACCGCGCCGACCAGCGCGCCGGCCGCCGCCGTCTTCCCCTCGCGGATCTTGGCCGCGATGTCCGGATGCTCGGCGATCGCCGTATCTACGGCGGCGGTCAGGGCGCCCTCGTCGCTGACGACGGCCAGGCCACGGGCCGCCACGATCTCATCCGGCTCGCCGTCGCCCGCCACGATCAGCTCCAGCACCTGCCGGGCGAGCTTGTCGTTGAGCGTCCCGGCGGCCACCAGCGCGGCCACGCGCGCCACCTGGGCCGGTGTCACGGGCAGCGCGGCGAGCTCGGTTCCGGTCTCGTTGGCCCGCCGGGCCAGCTGGCCGAGCCACCACTTGCTCGCGTCGCCCGGCGACGCCCCGGCGGCCACCGTCTGCTCCACCAGGTCCAGCGCGCCGGCGTTCCGCAGCGCGGTCATCTCCAGCGCGGACAGGCCCCAGCCGGCCTGCAGCCGGGCGCGCCGGGCCGAGGGCAGCTCAGGCAGGGCAGCGCGCAGCTCCTCCACCCACTCGCGGGACGGGGCCACCGGCACGAGGTCGGGCTCGGGGAAGTACCGGTAGTCCTGGGCCTCTTCCTTGCTCCGCCCGGTGGTGGTGGTGCCGGTGTCCTCGTGGAAATGCCGGGTCTCCTGCACGATCTTGCCGCCCGCGTCGAGCACGGCGGCCTGGCGCTGGATCTCGAAACGCACCGCTCGCTCGACTGAGCGCAGCGAGTTAACGTTCTTGGTCTCGGTCCGCGTGCCCCAGGTGCCCGAGCCCTTCGGCGCGATCGAGACGTTCACGTCGCAGCGCAGCGAGCCCTCTTCCATCCGGACGTCGGAAACGCCCAGCGACCGCAGCAGGTCCCGGAGCTCGGCGACGTAGGCATGCGCGACCTCGGGCGCCAGCGCGCCCGTCCCCGCCACCGGCTTGGTGACCACCTCGACCAGGGGGATACCAGCCCGGTTGTAGTCGACCAGGGAGTAGTCGGCGCCATGGATCCGGCCGGTGGCCCCGCCCACGTGCAAGGACTTGCCGGTGTCCTCCTCAAGGTGGACACGTTCGATGCCGATCCGGACCGGCTGGCCCTCCACCGTGATGTCGAGCCAGCCGTCGGTGCACAGCGGCTCGTCGTACTGCGAGATCTGGAAGTCCTTGGGCATGTCGGGATAGAAGTAGTTCTTCCGGGCGAACCGGCACCAGGTCGCGATGGAGCAGTTCAGGGCCAGGCCGATCTTGATCGTGTACTCGATCGCGGCCCGGCTGGCCACCGGCAGCGAGCCCGGCAGGCCCAGGCAGACCGGGCAGACAGCCGAGTTGGGCTGCGCCCCGAACACGGTGGGGCAGCCGCAGAACATCTTGGTGACGGTGCCCAGTTCCACGTGCGTCTCGAGCCCGATCACCGGCTCGTACCTGGCCAGCGCCTCCTCATAAGGCACCAGCGTGGCTGCTTGCGTCATCGCCCGACCCCTCCGGCTCCGGCTGGCCCAGTCGCCTCGCCGCGGCCCGGCGGCGTCAGGCCAGGCGGTGTCAGGCCAGGCCGTGTCAGGCCAGGCGGGGGCGCCAGGCCCGTCGCCTGGCTCAGCAAGGGGCCACCCCAGCGCTGCTCCAGCGCCGCCTCCACCGCGGCGGCCACCCGGTAGAGCCGGTCATCGCCCAGGGCCGGCGCCATCACCTGTAGCCCGACCGGAAGCCCGTCTTCCGGCGCCAGGCCGCATGGCACTGACAGCGCCGCGTTCCCGGTCAGGTCCGACGGGATCGTGCACAGGTCGGCCAGGTACATCGCCATCGGATCGTCGGCGCGCTCGCCGATGGCGAACGCCGTGGTCGGGGTGGTCGGCGAGACCAGCACATCGACCTGATCGAACGCCGCGTCGAAGTCCCGGCTGATCAGCGTGCGGACCTGCTGCGCCTTGCCGTAGTAGGCGTCGTAGTAGCCGCTGGACAGCGCGTAGGTGCCCAGGATGATCCGCCGCTTGACTTCCGGCCCGAAGCCCGCCGCCCGGGTCAGCGACATGACCTCCTCGGCGCTGGCCGAGCCGTCATCGCCGACCCGCAGGCCGTAGCGCATCCCGTCGAACCGGGCCAGGTTGGACGAGCACTCGCTGGGCGCGATGAGGTAGTAGGCCGGCAGCGCGTAGGTGAAGTGCGGGCACGAGACCTCGACGATCTTGGCGCCCAGCGACTCCAGCAGCTCGACCGCCTCGCCGAACCTGGCCAGCACGCCCGGCTGGTAACCCTCCCCGCTCAGCTCGCTCACGACGCCCACGCGCAGGCCGGCCACGTCGGCCCGCCGGGCGGCAGCGACCACCGGGGGCACCGGGGCGTCTACCGAGGTCGAATCGCACGGGTCATGCCCGGAGATGGCCTCGTGCAGGAGCGCCGCGTCCAGCACATTGCGCGCCAGCGGGCCCGGCGTATCCAGCGACGAGGCGAACGCGATCAGCCCGTAGCGGGAAGACCCGCCGTAGGTCGGCTTGACCCCGACGATGCCGCAGACCGCGGCGGGCTGCCGGATGGAGCCGCCCGTGTCGGTGCCCATCGCCAGCGGAGCCTCATAGGCGGTGACGGCGGCGGCCGAGCCGCCGGACGAACCGCCGGGCACCCGGTCCAGGTCCCACGGGTTATGCGACGGCCCGAAGGCAGAGTTCTCCGTGGAAGACCCCATGGCGAACTCGTCCATGTTCGTCTTGCCGAGCAGGACCACCCCCGCGCGCCGCAGCCGGGCCGTGATCGTAGCGTCGTACGGCGGCCGCCAGCCATCGAGAATCCGGGACCCGGCCGTGGTCGGCATGTCCGTGGTCGTGAAGACGTCCTTGAGCGCGAGCGGAACCCCGGCCAGCGGTCCCAGCGGCTCGCCGGCGGCCCGCCGCTCGTCCACGGCGCGGGCTGCGGCTAGCGCCTCGTCGGCGGCTACATGCAGGAACGCGTGGACCTCGGAGTCGACGGCCGCTATCCGGTCCAGGTGCGCGGCGGTGACCTCGACGGCCGAGACCTCGCCGGCCGCCACCGCCGCGGCTATCTGGGCGGCGGTGAGACCGGTTAGCTCCGCGGCCGTCCCCGCTCCGGCCTTCTTGTCCGGACCAGTAGTCATGTCAGTCCTCCGTCAGGATCCGGGGGACCCGGAACCGGCCCTGCTCGGCGGCCGGCGCCTGGGACAGCACCACCTCCTGCGGCAGCGGAGGCACCACCACGTCGTCCCGGAATACGTTCACCACCGGGACCGCATGGGTCATCGGCGGTATCCCGTCGGCGGCGACTTCCTGAACCCGGGCGACGGCAGTGAGGATAACGTCCAGCTGGCCGGCGAAGTGATCGAGCTCCGCATCGGACAGCGCCAGCCGGGCCAGCCGGGCCAGGTGGGCTACCTCGTCACGGGTAATGGGCATGTGGGCCATCCTAGAGGTCACGGCACCGCGAGCCGACCGCATAAACCAGCCGCAGCCGGGTCCAGCCCGGGATCGTCCCGCGAGCGGCCGGGGCTAGACATCGGGGCTAGGTCGCGGGTTGCCGGGGGCTAGATAGTCGGCGGGACCGCGCCGGTCACCGGCTGCGCCGAGGCCGCCGGGGCAATGGGCTCCCGCTTGCGCTCCCGCACCAGCCCGTCGGCGGGCGCCTCCCGCTCGGCCAGCCAGGCGGTCGCCGAGGCCGCGTTGAGCGGCTTGCTGAAGTACCAGCCCTGGGCAGCGGCGCAGCCCATCGCGACGAGGGCCGCCGCCACCTCGGCGGACTCCACGCCCTCCGCGACCGACCGGATGCCGAGCGCCCCGACCAGGTCGACGATTGACCGCACGATCACCTGGTCGTCGGCGGAGTGCAGGAGCCGCCCGACGAAGGAGGAGTCGATCTTCACCTCGCTGACCGGCAGGCGCTTCAGCCGGACTAGCGAGGAGTACCCGGTGCCGAAATCATCCAGGCTCAGCGACACGCCCAGCGCGGCCAGGGCCTCGGCGGTCGCCACCGCGTGCGCGGGCTCGCTGGTCAGGACACGCTCGTCGATCTCCAGCAGCAGGGCATCGGCCGGCAGCCCGTGCCGCTGCAGCCCGCGCCCCACGATGTCGGCCAGGCCATTGTCGATCAGGTCCCGGGCGGCCAGGTTCAAGGAGACCTGGACGCTCATCCCGGACTGCCACCACAGCGCCGCCTGACTCAGCGCCATGTCGATGACGCGCGCGGTGAGCTCGCGCATCAGGTAGGACTGCTCGATCAGGGGGATGAACTCCTCTGGGGCCATCAGGCCGCGCGCCGGGTGCTGCCAGCGGACAAGCGCCTCCATGCCGGCCGTGCTCCGGTCGGCCAGGAAGACCTTGGGCTGGAAGTGCAGTTCGAGCTCTCCCCGGTCCAGGCCCCGGCGCAGGTCGCCCAGCAGCGCCAGCCGGGCCGGGGAGTTGCGGTCGGAGTCGGCCACGTAGCGCTCGACGCCGCTGCGGCGCTCCTTGGCCAGGTACATGGCCACGTCGGCGTGCTGCAGGAGTACCTCGAATCCGCTCGCGTCGTCGGGGTACAGCGCGATCCCGACGCTGGCCTCGATGTCGAACGACATCCCGTCCATGCGGATCGGCTCGGAGACCGCCGCGCGCAGCCGGGCAGCGACCTCGCGGGCGGCTGCGGCTTCCTTGACCGACGGCAGCAGCACGGCGAACTCGTCGCCGCCCAGGCGCGCCACCATGTCGCCCGGCCGCACGCTGTGGGTCAGCCGGTGGGCCACGTGGCGCAGCAGCCGGTCTCCTACCGGGTGCCCGAGCGTGTCGTTGACTTCCTTAAACCGGTCGAGGTCCAGCAGCAGGAACCCGACCATGGTCTGCGACCGGGCGGCTTGCGCAAGCGCGTCGTTAGTGCGCCGGATGAGCAGCTTGCGGTTGGACAAGCCGGTCAGCTCATCGTGATGGGCCTGGTGCTCGCGCTGCACCGACATGGCGGCATTGGCGTAGATAGCGGCCAGCGGGAACGCGAACAGCAGCAGGAGCAGCGCGGAGCCGGTGCTCATGACCACGGCCACCAGCGGCGCTGTGGCGAGCAGGACCAGGTTCACGAACGCCTGGTAGGGCAGGTTGCCGCGGAGCGTTTTCAGCAGCGAGGCCCGGGAATGCAATGCGATCGCGATGCCGACCAGGACGAAGTTGACGGCGAAGAAAGCGGCGGCGGCGGGCAGCACCACCAACAGCTCGCGCCCGTTCGGGTCCCAGGGGGTCGTGGGCGTGGGATGCAGATGGAAGGCCAGCAGGACGAGCCAGGCGGCGCACATGCTCAGGGTCACCTGGGCGGCGTTAAAGGCGGAGCGCTTCACCGCCTTGCGCTCGGCCAGGCCCACGGCCAGCGTGGAGGCCGCCTTCATCAGCACGGCGACCGGCAGCCCCCAGTACAGCAGGGCCGCAAAGCTAAAGGTGAGGGAGGCAACCGGCGACTCCGGCCCGGAGCGGCCCGGCGTGATGATCGGCCAGATGTCCCCGACCAGGACGAGCGCCGCCAGGAGCCAGAACAAGGGGTGCCAGACCAGGCCGTCCGGCCGGGGCACCAGGCCATGCAGGTGCAGCATCGCAAAGGTGAAGGCCACCGCACCCGCCGCGGTCACCGTCATGAGGTGAATCCACAGCGGGGAGCCGACCCGGGGACCCATGTCCCTCGTGTCGTTCGGATCCTTCATAGGCGAACCTCATCGCTGCAACCGATTGCGCCGCGAATGCACATGCCTGGCGACAAGCCTACGGCCGACAGCGAACCTCTCGAAGCCAATTGCATACTATCCGTTACTAGATGTCTTTCCGTAGTCGTGTAGCTACAATACGTCCTACCGGGACCTCCTTCCGGCAATCTGGCCGGCTTGGCGGCGCGCAAACGACTTCGCCCGCCTCAGCCATCCTCCCTGGGGACCGCGCTGGCCTCCGCTGCCTCCGCTCCCTCCGAGAGCAACACGGCCAGGCCGCTCTCGTCTAGCACCGGCACGCCCAGGGCGACTGCCTTGTCCAGCTTCGCCCCGGCATTCTCGCCCGCGACCAGGAACCGGGTCCTCTTCGACACCGAGCCGGATACCTTGCCGCCCAGCGCCTGCACGGCCTCGGCGGCCTCCTCCCTGGTCCGGTCAGCCAGGGTGCCGGTCAGCACGACCGTCACGCCGGCCAGCGGGCCGGCCGCCTGGCCGCCCTCGGCGGCGGCCGCGGGCGGCGCGGTCCAGCCTTCCTGAGCCAGCCGGACGCCGGCCGCCCGCCACTTGTCCACGATGGCCGCATGCCAGTCCACGGCGAACCAGTCCCGGATCGAGGCGGCGATCGTCGGGCCGACGTCCGGCACGCCCGTCAGCGCCTCGGCCGACGCTCCGGCGATCGCGTCCACCGAGCCGAACGCGGCGGCCAGCGCCCGTGCTGCCGTCGGCCCCACATGGCGGATCGACAGCGCGACGAGGATCCGCCACAGTGGCCGCCGGCGCGCTTCCTCCAGGTTGTGCAGCAGCTTGACGGCATTGACCGTCAGCGTGCCCTGCTTGCTGACGAAGAAGGAGCTGCTGGCCAGGGAGTCCTCGGTCAGCGCGAACAGGTCGCCCTCGTCGGTGACCAGGCCCGAGTCCAGCAGCGCCGAGGCCGCCTCGTAGCCGAGGACCTCGATGTCCAGGGCACCGCGGCCGGCCAGGTGAAACAGTCGCTCGCGCAGCTGGGCCGGGCACGACCGGGCGTTCGGGCAGCGCCAGTCGACCCCGCCCTCCTCGCGGGCCAGCGGCGTCCCGCAGGCGGGGCAGGCCGCCGGGAAGTCAAAGGCCTGCTCCGTGCCGGTGCGCAGGTCCACGACCGCGCCCACGACCTCCGGGATGACGTCGCCCGCCTTGCGCAGCACAACCATGTCGCCGATCAGGACGCCCTTGCGGGCCAGCTCGTCAGCATTGTGCAAGGTGGCGCGGTCGACCGTCGACCCGCTGACCTTGACCGGCTCCATCACGGCGAACGGCGTCACCCGCCCGGTCCGGCCGACGTTCACGCGGATGTCGAGCAGCCGGGTGTTGACCTCCTCGGGCGGGTACTTGTAGGCGATCGCCCAGCGCGGCGCCCGGCTGGTGGCACCCAGCTGGCGCTGCAGGTCCAGCCGGTCGATCTTGACCACCACCCCGTCGATCTCATAGGGCGTGTCGTGCCGGTGCTCGGCGTAGTGCGCGATGTACTCCCGCACACTGTCCAGGTCGTCGACCACGCGGTACCGGTCGCTGACCGGCAGGCCCCACTCGCCGAGCCGCTCGTACCAGCCCGACTGGGAGGCGGGCATGTCCGTGCCGACGGCCGCGGCCGCGCCCGCGTCGTCGGGCGAGGGCATGCCGCTGTCCGGAGAGCCGCCCGGTACGAACAGCCCGTGCACCAGCATGCTGAGCGCCCGGCTGGCGGTAACGCGGGGGTCCTTCTGCCGCAGCGAGCCGGCCCCCGAGTTCCGGGGGTTGGCGAAGGGGGCCTTCCCCTCGCTGGTCAGCCGCTCGTTGAGCTCCTCGAACGCCTTCACCGGCAGGAACACCTCGCCGCGCACTTCCAGCGTCTCCGGCCAGCCCGACCCGGCCAGCCGGGCGGGGACCGCCGCGATCGTCTTGATGTTCGGCGTCACGTCCTCGCCGGTCACCCCGTCGCCGCGGGTCGCCGCCCGGACCAGGCGCCCGTTCCGGTAGACCAGGGCGATCGCCAGACCGTCGATCTTGAGCTCGCACAGGTAGGGCCCGGACGCGCCCAGCCGGTCGGCCCGCGCCGCCCACGCGTCGAATTCCTCAGCCGAGAAGGCGTTATCGAGGCTGAGCAGGCGCTCGAGGTGCTCGACGGCGGCGAAGTCGGTCGAGATCGCGCCGGCGACGCGCTGGGTCGGCGAGTCCGGCGTCCGCAGCTGCGGGTAGCGCTCTTCCAGCCCTTCCAGCTCGCGCATCATCGTGTCGTACTCGGCGTCGGACACTAGCGGCGAGTCGAGCACGTAGTACCGGTAGCTGTTCTCGGTGAGCTCCGCCGACAGCTCGGCGTGCCGGTGCCGCGCCTCCGGGGTCGGCTCCGGCCCGGCCGCCACGGCAGCCGAGGCGGCCGCCTCGGCCCCGACCCCGACCCCGGCCCCGGCCCCGGCCCCGGCCGCATCAGGCTCGGTCACCGGGCCACCTCCTCGATCAGCTCCGGCGCGATCCGGGCCGCCTCCCGGCAGCCCTTGAGTGCCGCGCGCGCCGCCTCCGGCGACAGGCTCGCCAGCCCGCACGCGGGGGTGATCACCACCTGCTGGGCCAGCAGCCGCGAGTCCAGCGAGGTATGCCGCCACATGGTGACCACCTCCGAGGCCGTGTCCCGCGGCGGCCGCCGCAGCGAGTCATCGCTGGTCGTCGGCACCGCGCCGACCAGCAGCCCCAGGCCGGCGTCGGCGATCTCGGCCACGCCATCGATACCCGCCCGCCCCACCAGGGTCAGATCGAAGCTGGCCGCCCCCGCCCCCACTTCCCGGGCCAGCAGGAACGGATAATTAGGCGCGCAGCAATGCAGCACCGTGAACGCGGTCGCCGCCTCCAGCACGGAGCGGAGCGTGGCGCTGGCCACGATCTGGTCCAGAGCGGCCAGCATCCCCAGCCCGCTAGCCGTCGGCACCCGGCCGGCCAGCACCGCGGGCAGGTCAGGCTCGTCGAGCTGCACCACGACTGTTGCGCCGGGGATGCGCTGGCGGATCTCCTGGACGTGCGCCGCGACACCCTCGGCCAGCGAGTTCGTCAGGTCGGCCAGCGCGCCAGGATCGGCCAGCGCGGGATTCATGCTCCGGCTGAGCTCGATCCGCGCCGCCAGCGTCAGCGGCCCGCAGACCGTGACCTTGTAGGGCCCGCTGTAGCCCTCAGCGGCCTCCTGCGCGGCATCCAGGTCGAACGACAGGAAGCTGGCCGCGGCGCGCTGATCGCGGCCCGGATGGGCGGCGAACTTCCAGCCGCGCGGCGTCGTCTCCACCGGCAGGTCAATCAGCAGCGACGCCGCCCGCCCGATCATGTCGGCCCCCACCCCGCGAGCGGGCAGCTCGGGGAGGAAGGGGAAGTCCGGCAGCTCATCCATGATCACGGCGCACGCCCGGGCCGGGTCGGTGTCGGGCATAGAGCCCACGCCAGTGGCGCTGCCTTCACGCCAGGGAAGAGAGCGCGCCGTGGCGTCCTGCGCTGCGTTATCGGGCACGGTCCCGAGCTTAATGTCCTGCACAGACACTTCGGGGACCAGCAGGGCCGTGCCGCACCGCGCTCCCCTAGCGACGGTGCGGCACGGCGTCAGTGGCGCCCTACCGGACGCGCGGGCCAACCGGGCGCTCCAACCAGGGCGGCTCTTCTTCGGAACCGCCAACCTCGGAATGCTGGTCGGGCTGCACGGTGATGTGAGCTCGGAGCACGCATCGGGCCAGCAGCGCCACGATCGTGGGCGGACCATAGAGCAGGGTCTTGTGCCGCTCCTCCTGCCTGACCCCGATGATGACTAGGACAGTGGCGACGACGACCAGGGCGAACCCTGCTGCTCCGGCGAACATGATCGCCTCGATAGCTGCCATGGTGGATCCCCTTTCTCACCCGGCCAGCGGCTGGCTGTTTGGTTCGGTTTGCCCCTTTCGGAGTACTCTGCGCCGTGGCGGATGACACCGCCGGCGGGTTCTTGGGGCCGCGATCCAGCATGTCCTTGCCAACCCAAGGGCACTGACTGCTAGGATCGGGCCTACTAACCCATCCGTTGGAGCCATCCCAACGTTTGGTACTGATTTCATGCTGACAGCGAACAAGATCAAGCGCAATAGGTTAAGCCCAACCATCTGGACTAGTCCGACGAGGGGTACGGTTCTATCCAGCCCATCCACCCCAGCCATTGGGGCTGTTGGGACGTTTGGAGGTCAGATGCCAGACACCCCGAAGTGGCGCCAGATCGCTGAGAATCTGCGGCAGAAGATCGAGTCTGGCGAGCTAGGCCGCGACGGCCAGGTCCTCCCGTCCGAGCTCGAGCTCCAAGACACGTACAACGCCTCCCGGAATACGATCCGCGACGCCGTCAAGTGGCTTGTGACCCGTGGCCTGGTCGTCACCAGGCCCGGTCAGGGAACCTTCGTCGTCACCATGATCGACCCGTTTGTGACCCAGCTGACCGACGATGGAGCCGGTCCCGGTGCGGAGAGCACCGCCTATGCTTCCGAGGTCGCGGCGCAGAGCAGAAAACCCGAAACTTCAGTCCCGAGAGTGGAGATTAAGAAGGCCGACGGCCTGGTGGCAGTCGAACTGCGACTAGCCGAGGGCACCCCCGTGGTCAGCCGCCACCAGCAGCGCCTCATCGACGGCACGCCATGGTCCCTGCAAACGACGTGGTACTCGATGGACCTGGTGACTCAGGGGGCCGTACGGCTGATCCAGGCAGAGGAAATAAGCCCGGGAGTAGTGAACTACATCGAGCAGGTCCTCGGCATCAAGCAGGCCGGCTGGCGCGACCGATTCCAGGTCCGGCCCCCCGATCGCCGCGAGACAGAGTTCTTCCACCTCCCCGACGACGGACGAATCGCCGTGATCGAGATCGTCCGGACAGGTTATGACGAATCCGGCCAGCCGTTCCGGGTCACCGTCACCACCTATCCGGCTGACCGAAACCAGTTCGTCATGCTGGCCGGCGACGTGCCGGACGAGTCCGTCCTGCGGGGCGCCGCCCAGGGCGGCACTGGCTAATGTCCGCCGACGACCCGGGAGCGAACCAGAGTTGTTCCCGGTAGTAATTCCCTAAGCGTCCGTACCTGTTCGCAGACAGGCAAACGGGACACAGATGTCACGGCGGAGACTCTCCTCGTGACTGACAGCGACAAACTGAGGAGGTGTCATGGGAAAGCGTTATGGGCGCCCGTCGCCGCATTACCGGTATGAGCACTACGACCCACGCTGGGCAGTCGTTACTGAGTCGGGACGCCCCTGATCTGGGGCAGCATCTTCATTGTGCACCGGCGCTGGACAGATCTCTCGCGGCCCGAACAGCGCCGGCACGACAAGGACCGTACTGCACAGCTGGTGCCTGAGTGACTTGATGCAACGATTGATGCAACCGATTCGAACGACACGCCAATAGGCGACTGTTACGTGAGAGATTGAGTGTGACAACGGTGCAGGAGCACGATCTTCGCTCCGATAATGGACCTCAGCACCCTTAGTGACTGCACGCCATGTCGGATTGTTCAGCTAGCTCCGCTCGCCCCGCTCTGCCTTATCCGGTGCGGGGCGAGCGGAAAATTCACCGGATTCCTGCTCCGCTGGCGGCGCCGGGCTGCGACAGCCCCTGCGGGCCTGGCATATGTTGTGTCGGTCGTGGCTGAATAGGGAGCTATGTCGGCATGGCCACTAGCTCTATCCCATGCACTCGATGCTGACATACCGGTCATCCTGGGGCTTATCCAAGAAGCGGCCGTATGGCTGCAGATGAAGAACACCGACCAGTGGGCCAGGCCCTGGCCCGATCAGGCCGGTCTCGATAGCAGGGTGCGGGCCGCCATTGCCGGGCGCAGGAGCTGGATCTGCTGGGACGGCGCTACGCCGGCGGCCACGATCACGGCTGATCCGCAGGAGGATCCTTACTGGTCGGAGGTAGGCCCAGCCGAGCCGGCCGTCTACGTCCACCGCCTGGTGGTCAGCCGCAAGTATGCGGGCGCAGGACTCGGGGCCGCCCTGCTGGACTGGGCCGGCCAGAGCGCGAAGCGCGAGCACGGGGCCCGCTGGATCCGGCTGAGCGCGTGGACCACCAATCAAGGCCTGCACCGGTACTACCGACGGCAAGGATTCCTCTTCGCCGGCCTGCACCCCGACAAGGGCTACCCGTCCAGGGCGCGATTTCAGCGCTCGGCGGCCCGTGTCCCGCCCCCGGGCCTGGCCCTGTTCCGGCAGACATGACGGCCCGGCGCCTCAGTGCGCCGCGCACGCCTGGCTGGTACCTGTGATGGTGGCCGACCCCAGCACGGTTTCCCCGTCGTAGAGAACCGCCGCCTGTCCCCTTGCGATGCCGCGAGCGGGCCCGTGCAGGTGGATGCGCACCATGTCGCCGTCCTGACGGGCGATCAGCTCAGAGGTGGCTGGCTGCGGCTCGCCGTGCGCTCGCAGCTGCACCAGGCACTCCACCGGGCCGGCGGGCGGCGCGCAGCCCGACCAGACCGGCCGGGCCGCCTCGATCTCCAGCACGTCCAGGCCCTCGGCCGGCCCCACGGTGACCGTGTTGGACACCGGCTCGATGTCGAGCACGTAGCGCGGGCGGCCGTCGGCAGCCGGGTGATCGATGCCCAGGCCCTTGCGCTGGCCGACGGTGAAACCGTAGCTGCCGTCATGGCCGCCGACCACCGTCCCGTCGGCCTCGATGATGGTGCCGGGCACGCTGCCTAGCTGCCCGCGCAGGAACTTGCGGGTGTCGCCGTCGGCGATGAAGCACACGTCGTGGCTGTCGGGCTTGGCGGCGACGGCCAGGCCGCGATCGGCGGCCTCCCTGCGCACCTGATCCTTGGTGATGCCGCCCAGGGGGAACATGGCCCGCTCCAGCTGCTGGCTGGTGAGCACGGCCAGCACGTAGGACTGATCCTTGCCGCTGTCCACGCTGCGCACGAGCCGGCGCGGCCCCGGCGCGGGCAGCGCCGGGTCCAGGCGGGCGTGGTGGCCGGTGCAGACGGCGTCGAAGCCGAGCGCGACGGCGCGGTCCAGGACGGCCGCGAACTTGATCTTCTCGTTGCAGCGCAGGCAGGGGTTCGGGGTGTTGCCGCGCGCGTACTCGCCGACGAAGTCCCGCACGACGTCATCGTGGAAGCGCTCGGCCATGTCCCAGACATAGAACGGGATGCCGATCACGTCGGCGGCCCGGCGGGCGTCGCGGGCGTCTTCCAGCGTGCAGCAGCCGCGGGCACCAGTCCGGTAGGAGCTGGGGTTCCGGGACAGGGCCAGGTGCAGCCCGGTGACGTCGTGGCCGCCCTCGGCAGCCCGGGCGGCGGCCACTGCAGAATCGACGCCGCCGGACATTGCGGCTAGCACGCGCAGCTTGGTCATAGCCCTTCCAGCCTATGCGCGAGCGCCCGCTGGGCCGGCCCCGCCGGGCTTTCTCCTTGATCACGACCGATCGGGCGCAGTATACGCGGCGAAACGGTCGTGATCATGAAAAATCGGCCGCCCGGCCGGCTTAGCGGCCGGCGCGGCGGGCCCGCTCCACGACCTCGCCGATGACGGCGCCGAGCGCGTCGACGTCGGCCTGGGTGGTGGAGTAGCCGAGCGAGAACCGCAGCGACCCGCGGGCCCGGGCCTCGTCGGCGCCCATCGCGAGCAGCACGTGGCTGGGCTGGGCGACCCCCGCGGTGCAGGCAGAGCCGGTCGAGCAGGCGATGTCCCGGGCGTCCAGCAGCATCAGCAGCGCGTCGCCCTCGCAGCCGGGGAAGGAGAAGTGCGCGTTGCCGGGCAGCCGGCCAGGACCGGGCGGCTCCCCGTTGAGGGTGGCGTCCGGGACGGCGGCCATAACCTGGTCGATCAGGTCGTCGCGGAGCGCGGCCAGCCGCTTGGCCTCGTCGGCCCGCCGCTCGCAGGCGATCGTGACGGCGACGGCGAACGCCCGGATGGCCGGGGCGTCCAGGGTTCCGGACCGCACGTCGCGCTCCTGGCCGCCGCCGTGCAGGACGGGCACCGCGTCGGTCCCCCTGGCCAGCAGCAGCGCGCCGACCCCCACCGGGCCGCCGAGCTTGTGCGCGGTGATGGTCAGGGCCGTGGCACCGCTGGAGGCCAGGCCCACGGGCAGCTGCCCGGCGGCCTGGACCGCGTCGCTGTGGAACGGGATCTGATAGTCCCGCGCGACCTCCGCCAGGTCGGCTATCGGCTGTACCGTCCCGACCTCGTTGTTTGCCCACATGACGCTGGTCAGCGCCACGCTGGCCGGGTCCCGCTCGATGGCCTCGCGCAGCTGCGCGGGGCTCAGCCGCCCGGTGGGCGAGACCGGCATCCAGTCAACGCTCGCGCCCTCATGATCGGCCAGCCAGTGCACGCTGTCGAGCACCGCATGGTGCTCCGTCTCGGTCACCAGGACCCGGCTGCGCGCCGGATCGGCCGCGCGGCGCGCCCAGAACAGGCCCTTAACGGCGAGATTGTCAGCTTCGGTGCCGCCGCTGGTGAACACGACCTCGCTAGGCCGGGCCTGGTAGGCCGCGGCGATCTGCTCCCTGGCCTCCTCGACGACCCGGCGGGCGCGCCGCCCCGCGTTATGCAGGGACGAGGGGTTGCCGAGCTGGCTGAGCTCCTCCGTCATGGCGGCCAGGGCCCCGGGCAGCATCAGGCTGGTCGCCGCATGGTCGAGGTACACCGGACCGGAGGGCTCCGGGCGGGCCGCCGCAGCTGAAGAGGGCCGGTCGGCCATGCCGTCAAAATTCACCATGATGTTACCCAGCCTAGCTGCGATCGGGGCCCAGCTGCGATCGGGCGGGGCGGGGCGGCGGCACCCCGCGGGCTCAGCCCTGGGAGCGCTTCTCGATCTCGTCGATCAGCTGCGGGACGACCTTGAACAGGTCGCCGACGACGCCGTAGTCGGCGAGCTCGAAGATGGGCGCCTCGGGATCCTTGTTAATGACCATGATCGTCTTAGCGGTCTGCATCCCGGCCCGGTGCTGGATGGCCCCGGAGATGCCGCAGGCCAGGTAGAGCTGCGGCGACACGGTCTTGCCGGTCTGGCCGACCTGGAACTGATGCGGATACCAGCCCGCGTCGGTGGCCGCGCGGGACGCGCCCACCGCGGCGCCCAGCGCGTCCGCCAGCTTCTCGATCAGGGCGAAGTTCTCGCCGGCCCCGACCCCGCGGCCGCCGGACACGACGATCGACGCCTCGGTCAGCTCCGGCCGCTCGCCGCGCTCCTGCTCCACGCGCCCGGTGACGTGCGCGCCCTTGGCGGCGTCGCTGACGGTGACGGAGGCCGGCTCAATGTCCGCCGCGCCCGCCGCCGGCTCCGGCGTCACCGCGTTCGGCCGGACCGCGATGATCGGCGTTCCCGCGGACACCTTCGACTGCACGGTAATCGCGCCGCCGAAGACGGACTGCTCCCCGACGAGCTCGTCACCCAGGCCGGTCACGTCGGTCAGGATCCCGGAGCCGGTCTTGACCGCCAGGCGGGCGGCCACCTCGCGGCCCTCGGCCGTGGCCGCCACCAGCACCGCCGCGGGCGACTTCTCGGCGACAAGCTCGGCCAGCAGCTCCGCCTTGGGCGCCACCAGGTAGTCGTCAAAGTCCTTGCTGTCGGCGACGTAGATCTTCGCCGCGCCGTACTCGGCCAGCCGCGCCTGGCCGCCCTCGGCGCCGGCACCGGTCCACACCGCAGCCGGCTCGCCGTAGGCGCGGGCCAGGGTCAGCAGCTCGCAGGTGACCTTCTTGACCGTCTCGCCGGAGTGCTCGACGAGTACCAGGATCTCAGCCATGTCCGGCCGCCCTTCCGCTAATCAGATGAACTTGCGCGCGGCCAGGAACTCGGCGGCCTTGGCGCCGCCGTCTCCCTCGTCGGTCACGATCGTGCCGGCCTGGCGCGGCGGCCGCTTGGCGAAGCTGACCACCTCGGTGCCGCTGGCGGCCAGGCCCGCGCGCCCGGCGTCGAGCTCGAGGTCGGCCAGGCTCAGCGTCTCGACCGGCTTCTTCTTGGCCGCCATGATCCCCTTGAACGAGGGATAGCGAGGCTCGTTGATCTTCTCGACCACGCTCACCACGGCCGGCAGGGTGGCCTCGACGGTGTCATAGCCGTAGTCTGCCTGCCGGTTGATGGTGATCGCGGACCCGTCGGTCTCCACCTTGCTGGCGAACGACATCTGGGGGACGCTCAGCCGCTCGGCCAGCATGGCCGCCATGACGCCCATCCGGGCGTCGGTGGACTCCGAGCCGAGGATCACCAGGTCGAAGCCGATCCGGCCGAGCACCTTGGCGATGACCTCCGAGGTCACCAGCGCGTCGGAGCCGTGCAGGGCCTCGTCGCTGACGTGCACCGCCTTGTCGGCCCCCATCGACAGGGCCTTGCGGATGGTCTCGGTGGCCTTCTCCGGGCCGACCGACAGGACCGTGACCTCGCCGCCATGAGCCTCGGTCAGCCGCAGGCCCTCCTCGATCGCGTACTCGTCGAGCTCGTTCATCACGGCATCGGCCGCGCCGCGGTCCAGCGTGCTGTCATCGGAACGGAGCGTCCGCTCCGACCAGGTATCCGGTACCTGCTTCACACAGACGACGATGTTCATGATCGGCGGCCGACCTCCCTCTGCATACCCTGGCCCTGCGTTCTGTCGACTTTACCCACTGGTAGCTACCAGGCGGCGCTCGGCCGCCTCGACCACGTTGGTCAGCAGCATCGCCCGCGTCATCGGCCCGACACCGCCCGGCATCGGGGCCAGGTACCCGGCCACCTTGGCCACGTCCGGGTCGACGTCGCCGACCAGGCCGGCCTCGGTCCGGCTGATGCCCACGTCGAGGACGGCCGCGCCCACGCTGACCATGTCCGGCGTGATCAGGCCGGGCCAGCCGGCGGCCGCGACGACGATGTCGGCCTTCCTGGTGTGCGCGGCGAGGTCCCGCGTGCCGGTGTGGCAGAGCGTCACGGTCGCGTTCTCGCTGCGCCGGCTGAGCAGCAGGCCAAGCGAGCGGCCGACCGTGATCCCGCGGCCGATCACGGTGACCTCGGCGCCGGCGATGGGGACGTCGTAGCGGCGCAGCAGCTCGACGATGCCGCGCGGCGTGCACGGCAGCGGCGCCGGCTCGCCCAGTACCAGGCGGCCCAGGTTCATCGGGTGCAGTCCGTCCGCATCCTTGGCCGGGTCGATTCGCTCCAGCACCTGCTGCGCGTCGAGGCCGGCGGGCAGCGGCAGCTGCACGATGTAACCGGTGCACGCCGGGTCCGCGTTCAGCTCGGCGACCGCGTCCTCTACCTGCTGCTGGGTGGCGTCGGCCGACAGGTCAACGCGGATGCTGAGGATGCCCACCTGGGCGCAGTCCCGGTGCTTGCCGTTGACGTAGGAGCGGCTGCCCGGGTCGTCGCCGACCAGGATGGTGCCCAGGCCCGGCCGCAGCCCGGCGCCGGTCAGCCGGGCGACCCGGCTGGCCAGGTCTTCGCGTATGGCGGCGGCTGTCGCCTTGCCGTCCAGGATCGTCGCTGTCATCGCCCGCCATTGTGCCCGATACCCCGGCACAGTCCCGAAGCGCGTCCCGCAGGCGACCTTAGGACGCGACGAAGCTGAGGACCTTCATGACGGCACCGGCAGTGGTCGGTCCGCCGGAAGAGCCCGCCCCGTAGTCGCCGACGGCGTACTGCGGGACGGCGGAAATCGGAACGCCGATCTCGGCGGGTGTTACCTGACCGACCTGCTCGCCGTCCCAGATGAACGTGACGGCGGACGTTGTTTCAATAACGGAGTAGATATGCGTCCCGCACCAGTTTCCGGCTGGAGCGCCGGCGCGGTCGTCCGCGACACCCGCCGGGTTTACGTAGTGGTAATCCCAGGTAGCCTCTCCTTTGATGGCCTCAACGATGTCAGTCTCACCATTAGCTGGCCAGGTGCCGGACGACCCTACGGTCCAGAATGCGGGCCAGTTCTCGATGAGGTTCGATGAGTTGCACGGAAGGCTAATCTGCTCAGTAAGGGTGAACGGCAGCGTCCAGGTCTGGTTCCCCCAGGTGTTGACGGCTCCTGACCTAGTGGCCGCAGAGTTCATGGCCAGCCAGACGGCACTGCCGTTCAGTGAGTCCTGGGCCGGATCGAACGACACCGTGTACTGCGAAGGGCTCTGAACGTTGTTACAGCCGTTGTAAGCGTGATAACTCTGGCACCAGGTAACTCCGCCGTATGAGAACGGGGAGCCGGTAATCGTGGCCCATACCGGAACGGCTGACCTGAGCGCGAGCAGCGCTACTCCCAGAACAGTCACAGTAAGCCAAAAGGGAAATATCCTCATCTTATCCCGCCCGCTCATATTACCATTCTGCATGGCCAGCGGGTGAGAGGGAATCCGAGCGCGCTCGGCTTTACCGTCCAGATGGACGCCCAGTTTGGCGAGGGGATGCGCCGGCCGGGCCGCGGCTCGTCCTGGCATCGGGCTCAGTGATAGAAGTGCCGCACCCCGGTGAAGTAAAGGGTGACGCCAGCGGCCTGCGCAGCGTCGATGACGAGCTGGTCGCGCACCGAGCCGCCCGGCTCGACGACCGCCCGGACGCCTGCCCCGGCCAGCACCTCGAACCCGTCCGGGAACGGGAAGTAAGCATCGCTGGCCGCGACGGCGGCGGCGGCCCGGTCACCGGCTCGCTCGACCGCCAGGCGGGCCGCGTCGACGCGGTTGACCTGGCCCATGCCGATCCCGACGCTGGCCTGCCCGGCCGCCAGCAGGATCGCGTTGGACTTCACGCTGCGGCACGCCTTCCAGGCGAACCGCAGGTCCGCGAGCGTCTGCGCGTCGGCCGGCTCGCCCGCGGCGAGCTGCCAGCCCGCCGGCGCGTCGCCAGGCTCAGTGACCCGGTCGGCGGTCTGCATCAGCAGGCCACCGCTGACCGGCCGCGATTCGATGGCCGGGCCTGGCTCGGGGGGCGGGCAGCGCAGCAGCCGCAGGTTCTTGCGCCCGGCCAGGATGTCCAGGGCGGCGGCCTCGAAGCCCGGCGCGATCACCACCTCGGTGAAGATGTCAGCGATCTGCGCGGCGAGCTGCTCGGTTACCACGCCGTTGGCGGCGATCACGCCCCCGAAGGCCGAGACCGGATCGCACTCGTGGGCCCGGCGGTGGGCCTGGGTGAGGTCGGCGGCAACCGCGATCCCGCACGGGTTGGCGTGCTTCATGATCGCGACGCACGGCTCGGCGAAGTCGAAGGCCGCCCGCCGGGCGGCGTCGGCGTCTACGTAGTTGTTGTAGGACATCGCCTTGCCGTGCAGCTGCTCGGCGGTGGCGATGCCGCTCGCAGCCCGGCCGCCGGCGCCGCCGCGCACGTAGAGGGCGGCCCGCTGATGCGGGTTCTCGCCGTAACGCAGGATTTCCCGCCGGGTCCACAGGGCAGCGGTCACGTCGGGCCAGCCGCTGTCGGCAGCGGCCGCGTCCGGGGCGTAGACGGACGCGAACCAGGAGGCGACCGCCGCATCATAGGCGGCGGTGTGGGCGAAGGCGCGCGCCGCGAGCCTGCTGCGCTGGGCCAGCGTGAACCCGCCCCCGCCCAGGGCCGTCAGCACGTCGGGGTACAGGTCCGGGCTGGTGATCACGGCCACGGTGGCGTGGTTCTTGGCGGCGGCGCGGACCATCGCCGGGCCGCCGATGTCGATCTGCTCGACGCACTGCTCCGGGCTGGCTCCGCTGGCCACCGTCCGCTCGAACGGGTACAGGTTGGAGACCAGCAGCTCGAACGGGGCGATGCCCAGCTCCGTGAGCTGATCGCGGTGGCTGGCCTGGCTCAGGTCGGCCAGCAGGCCCGCGTGCACCGCCGGATGCAGGGTCTTGACCCGGCCGTCCAGGCACTCGGGGAAGCCCGTGAGCTGCTCGACCGGGGTCACCGGCACGCCGGCCGCCGAGATCGTCACCGCCGTGCTGCCGGTCGACACGATCTCCACCCCGGCGTCGCTGAGCGCCACGGCCAGCCCGGCAATCCCGGCCTTGTCGTAGACGCTGATGAGCGCGCGCTTGATGGCCACCTTCGTCAACGCCCGATCCTCACCTTCCGGCCCGCCACGGACCAGCCGCCGCGGACCATCTGGCCCACGGTCTCCACCAGCAGTGCCCGCTCCGCTACCTTGATCCGCTCGTGCAGCGCCGGCTCGTCGTCGTCATCGTGCACGGGAACGGCCGCCTGCGCGACGATCGGCCCGGTGTCGGTCCCGGAGTCCACCAGGAAGATGGTGCAGCCGGTCAGCTTCGCGCCGTGCTCGAGGGCGTCGGCCGGAGCGTGCATGCCGGGAAATGACGGTAGCAAGGCCGGATGGGTGTTGATCACCCGGCCGCCGAACTGGCGGAGGAACTCCGGCCCGACCAGCTTCATGAAACCGGCCAGGACGATCAGGTCGGGCGTGAACCTGGCGCAGTCGGCCGCGAGCGCCCGGTCCCAGGCCGGCCGGTCCGGGAAGTCCTTGACCCTCCGGACGAATGTGGGCACCCCGGCGGCCTGCGCCCGGCTGAGCCCGGCGATGCCGTCCCGGTCGGCGCCCACGGCCACCACAGTGGCCCCGAACGCCGGGTCGGCCGTGGCCTCCAGCAGCGCCTGCAGGTTACTGCCCGTCCCGGACACCAGGACGACCAGTCGCGAGTGGCTAACGGTCGGGCTCCTTCGACGGCTCGTGCGCGCGGTTGACCAGGACATTTCAGGGTACTGGCTGACGCCCTAAGCTCGGGGACTGTCCGCACCCCTGGAGCCTTCATGTCAGCGTTCTTCCCGCCGGACCTTCCGGCTCCGCCCGACCTTCCGGCTGCGGCCGCCCCGGCGCCGGACATCGTCATCCGGCTGCGGGCGGCCGGCTGCGTCTTCGCCGAAGATGAGGCCCGGCTGCTCGTCGCCGCGGCCCAGTCCCCGGCCGGGCTGGCCGCCATGGTGGACCAGCGCGTGGCCGGCCTGCCGCTGGAACACGTCCTGGGCTGGGCGGAGTTCTGCGGGCTGCGGATCGCCGTGGATCCCGGGGTCTTCGTTCCCCGCCGGCGCACCGAGTTCCTGGTCCGCGAGGCCGCGGCCCTGACCCGGCCGCGAGCCGTCGTCGTCGACCTGTGCTGCGGCTCGGGCGCCCTGGGGGCAGCCCTGGCTGCCGTCGGCAGCGAGATCGAGCTGCACGCCGCCGACATCGATCCCGCCGCGGTGGCGTGCGCCCGGCGCAACCTCGCGGCCGCCGGCGGCCGCGCGTACCTGGGTGACCTGTACGAACCGCTGCCCGCCGCGCTGGCCGGCCGCGTCGATGTCCTGCTCGCCAACGTGCCCTACGTCCCCACCGAGGAGGTCGGGCTGCTGCCCCCCGAGGCCCGCCTGCACGAGGCCCGGCTGGCGCTCGATGGCGGCGCGGACGGCCTTGACCTGCTGCGGCGCGTGTCGGCGGCGGCGGCGCACTGGCTCGCGCCCGGCGGTCACCTGCTGTTCGAGACGAGCAAGCGGCAGGCATCGCAGGCGCTCAGCATCATCGCCGCCGATAGCCTGATCCCGCGGCTAGCCAGCTCCGAGGAGCTGGCGGCTACTGTCGTCATCGCGCGCCGGCCCGGGTAGCCGACAGCGGCTTGACTTCACGTCGGTAAGTTGATACTAACGGTAAGTGGCTACTAACATTGGCGTCGTGCTCGAGGCACTGGCGGACCCCACCAGGCGCGCGGTCTGGGAGCAGCTGGCCCTCGGGCCGATGACCGTCGGGGAACTGGCCGCCAGCCTGCCCGTGAGCCGGCCTGCCGTGTCGCAGCACCTGAAGGTCCTCGCCGCCGCGGACCTCGTCTCCGCCACTCCGCAGGGCACGCGGCGGATCTACGCCGCCCGGCAGGAAGGGCTGCGCGCGCTGCGCGAGTACCTCGACACCATGTGGCGGGACGGCCTGGAGTCCTACGCCGCCGCCATCGACCGGCAGAATCAGAAAACGGAGGACAGCCCAGCATGAACACCCCGAACACCGGCACGGCCGTCATCGCGCCCGTGCGCCATCAGATCGTGGTCAACGCATCCGTCGAACGCGCCTTCCGCCTCTTCACCGAAGGCTTCGGCACCTGGTGGCCCAAGTCCCACACCATCTCCCCGGTACCAGTCGAGCAGGCCATCATCGAGCCTCGCGCGAGCGGCCGGTGCTATGACCGGGGCACCGACGGCAGCGAGTGCGACTGGGGCCGGGTCCTGGCCTGGGAGCCGCCAACGCGGCTGGTCCTGGCCTGGCAGGTGGATGGCACGTGGAGTTACGAGCCCGATGTCGAGCACGCCTCGCGGGTCACGGTCACCTTCGCGCCGGACGGCGACCGGACCCGGGTCACGCTGGTCCACGACGAGTTCGAGCGCCACCTCCACGGCGGCCCCGAGCTCGCCGACGGTGTCCGCGACGGCTGGGGTGCCTCGCTGCGGGCCTTCGCCGCGGTCGCCGAGACCGGCCCCGCCGAAGGCGCGGCGAGCGAGACCGGGCCGGGCGAGCCGGCTCAGGCCGCACCGCCCGTCCTTAAGTACGTCATGACGTACCACTGCGCGCCGGGCTTCGAGCCGCTGGCCGAGCTGCATTTCCCCGCTCATTTCACCCGGCTGACCGAGTTCCGCGAGCGCGGCGACCTGCTGCTGGTCGGGATGCTTCTGGAGCCGGTCAACGGGGACGCGATGGCGGTCTTCAGCAGTCAGGCCGCCGCCGAGGAATTCGTGGCCGGCGACCCGTTCGTGATCAACAAGGTCGTCGCCAGCTGGACCATCCGGCCCTGGCGGGAGATCTTCTACCAGCCCCGCTGACCTGGCTGGCGCGCGGCTGGCGGTGGCCGCAGGAGGTATTTGCCGACGGAAACGCGCTCGTTATCCTCCGGTGAGATAGTACTGAGGCAGATACCGGGGCGCGCCGCGCCAGAGAGGATTCCACGCTGTCCGCCGACCAGACTCCGCCCTCGCCCGCCGCCGGCTCTGAGCCCGCGGGCGGGCAGCTGCCGAGGCTGTTCTTTCCGGATGAGCCGGCGGTCCCCGCGCCACACCCAGGGGCCGGCCTTCAGCCGGTTCCCAGCCAGCCGGTTTCCAGCCAGCCGGTTTCCAGCCCGCCACTTGCCAGCCAGCCGGTTCCCCACCCGCCGCCGAGGCCGCCCAGCCTGCCTGGCCCGGCGGCCACCGCCCAGCGGGCACGGCCCACCGCCCCGCCGCGGCGGGAACTGCGCCAGCGGGCGCTCGCTGGCGCGGCGTTCGGCGTGCTGAGCCTGCTCGCGCTGGCCACGGCCAACAAGGCCGGGCACGCGAGCTACCTCGTCAGCTTCGCCCTGGTCGTCGCCGTGGCGGCCTGCGTGCTCGGGATATCGTCCTCCCGGCGGGCCCGCCGGGAGGACACCGCCCGGCCGCGCGGCTCCGTGGCGGCGGTCATCCTCGGGGTCATGTCCATCATCTTGTCCCTGCTGGCGTTTGTCGCCATCATCTACTCGCGGCAGCTCACGACCTACGAGCAGTGCGTGCGGAACGCCACGACCAACTCGGCTCAGCAAGCATGCACGCGCCAGCTGATGCATGCGGTCGACCCGCATTACTACCCCCGGGGCTAGCCGCCGCCCGGGCAGGATGGCTGCGGCAGGGCAGCCTTGCTGCAGCAGGGCAGCCTTTACGGCAAGGCCGACGGCCCGCGCGGGGCTGGCGGCGGCGCGCTGGGGGCATCCCCGGCCCACGGGTCCAGGTAGATCGTGTGCGCGCTGTCGGTTTCCTCGCCGCGCCGCGGCTGCGGCAGCCAGCCCTCGGCGCGCGGGCCGGAGTCATCGGCTGGGTCAGCCGCCTCCGGCGTGGCCGGGCGCCGGATCCTGCCGCCCAGGCGGAGCCAGTTGGCGACGCCGGCCGCGACCGCGCTGGAGATGCCGATTTCCAGCGCCGCGACCGCGCCGACCTGCCAGCCCGACGGGCCGACGGCGGCCAGGCGGCCGTCGCCCAGCGGACCGCCGGAAAAGGCGGCGAGCACGCCGAGCAGTCCGCCGGTGGCGGCACCGCAGGCGAGCCCCCAGAGGGGGGCGGTCTCCAGCGCCGGGATGGGCGCGGCCCGGACGAGCAGCAGCCCGGCCACGCAGCCTGCCACGTAGGGCAGCACGAGCACCGCGATGCTGAGGCCGCCACTGTGGATGCCCTGCGGGAGGGCGGCCAGCAGCGGGAACGCGGGCAGCTGCCCGAGCGCCGCCCCGGTGGGCGCCACCGTCGTGCCCGTCCCGAACGCGAAGCCAGGTCCGAGCGTGAACGAGATCGCCCAGACGATCGCGTTCGGCACGTAGGCGACCTGGGTCACCAGCAGCAGCACCGAGCCGATGGCGCCCGGGTCCAGGCTGCGGCTCAGCGTGGCGTACTGGCCGAGATGAGTAGCCAGCGAGCCGCCCGCCAGGACGGCCCCGCTGACGACCAGGACCGCCAGCGCGCCCGCCATCCCGATGATCACCGAGCGCGGCCGGTCCGGCAGCAGGCGGGCGAGCTGGTTCCATGGTGCCCGGGCGCGCGCGCCGCCGAGCCCGCCGGCGACCAGCGCGAGCAGGAACCCGCAGACCACCGCCTGCGGCGGCGACGGCGCGGCCTGCGCTGACCGGCTCGCCACGGCGAGCGCGCCGGCCACCAGGGCGTAGGGCACGGCCAGGGCCAGGGCGGCGTAGCCGACGTGCCTGAGCCGGACGACCCCCCCGGCCCGGACCACCCAGCGTCCCGCACGCCAGAGCAGCGTCCCCGGCAGCAGGACCAGGCCCAGCGGCAGCATGCCGATGCGTCCGGCGCCGGGCAGGGCGAAGCCGACGTGATGCCCGATGAGCCAGAGCATGGCGGCCGTGCGCAGCACGCCGGTCAGGCCCAGCCCGGCGTGCGGGGCCGCGATCCAGCCGACGAGCACGACCAGGATGAGCACCGCGAGGCCGGCCGCCGCCGCGGCCACGGCCGCGATCGCGCCGGTGATCACCAGCGGGCGCCCGGCATCATCCGGCGCCGGGCTGCCGGCGGCGTTGCCGCCGGGACTGGCACTGCTAGCGCGCGTGGCCGAGGTTGTCACCACTCCAGCGTCGCAACTGGCCGCCCGCCAGGCGCGGAGGCGCGCCGCGCGACCCGCAACTGCCGGCGCCGTCGGGCCTGCAGCTTGGGCGCCGGCTGCCGGGCGACCGTCAGCTCGCCTGCATGAGCTCCCGCACGAGCTGCGCGGTCCCGCTCGGCGTCCGGCCCACGCGCACGCCGACCTTCTCCAGCGCTTCCTTCTTGGCCTGGGCCGTGCCGGCCGAGCCCGAGATGATGGCGCCCGCGTGGCCCATCGTCTTGCCCTCGGGCGCGGTGAAGCCCGCCACGTAGGCGACCACGGGCTTGGTCACGTTCTTCTCGATGAAGGCCGCCGCCCGCTCTTCCGCGTCGCCGCCGATCTCGCCGATCATGACGATCGCGTCGGTCTCCGGGTCCTCCTGGAACGCCCGCAGGCAGTCGATGTGGGTAGTGCCGATGACCGGGTCCCCGCCGATGCCGACGGCCGTCGAGAAGCCGATGTCGCGCAGCTCGTACATCATCTGGTACGTCAGCGTCCCGGACTTGGAGACCAGCCCGATCCGGCCCTCAGTGGTGATGTCGGCCGGGATGATCCCGGCGTTCGACTTGCCCGGCGAGGCCACCCCGGGGCAGTTGGGACCGACGATGCGGGTGGCGTGGCCGGCCGCGCCGGCGTAGGCCCAGAAGGCGGCCGTGTCGTGCACGGGAACGCCCTCGGTGATGACGATGACCAGCGGAATCCGCGCGTCGATGGCCTCAATGACGGCCGCCTTGGTGCCGGCGGGCGGCACGAAGACCACCGACACGTCGGCCCCGGTCTCCGCCATGGCCTCGGCTACCGTCCCGAAGACCGGCACCTGCTCACCGGACAGCTCAATGGACTGGCCGGCCTTGCGCGGGTTGGTGCCGCCGACGACCTTGGCACCGGCCGCGATCATCCGGGCACCGTGCTTGCGGCCCTCCGAGCCCGTGATGCCCTGCACGATGATCCGGCTGTCGCCGGTCAGGAAGATCGCCATCTCATGCTCCCGTCGCGGCCGCAGCGGCCAGCTCGGCGGCGCGGCGCGCCGCATCGTCCATCGTCGCTACCTGCTCCACCACGGCGATGCCGGCCTGATCCAGGATGGCGCGCCCCTCGGCCGCCTTGTTGCCGTCCAGCCGCACCACGATCGGGTGGCTGACCGGCTCGCCCTGCTCGGCGAGCATCCCGATCGCCGACACGATTCCGTTGGCCACCGCGTCGCAGGAGGTGATCCCGCCGAACACGTTGACCAGGACGCTGCGGACCGAAGGATCCGACAGCACGATCTCCAGCCCGTTCGCCATCACCTCAGCTGAGGCGCCGCCGCCGATATCCAGGAAGTTGGCCGGCCGCACGCCGTCGAACTGCTCGCCCGCGTAGGCCACCACGTCGAGCGTGGACATCACCAGGCCCGCCCCGTTGCCGATGATGCCGACGGCCCCGTCGAGCTTCACGTAGTTGAGGTGCTTGGCCTTGGCGCGCGCCTCCAGCGGGTCGGTCGCGCTGGGGTCGACGAACCGGTCGTAGTTCTGCCGGAAGGCGGCGTTGTCGTCCAGGGTGACCTTGGCGTCCAGGGCGATGACCTGGCCGTCGCCGGTCAGCACGAGCGGGTTCACCTCGACCAGGGTCGCGTCCTCGTCGGTGAAGACCGCCCACATCCGCTCGGCCAGCGCGGCGGCGCCCGCCCGTGCCTCTTCCGGCAGGCCGCCGGCCTCGACAATCTCCGCCGCCTTGGCCGCGTCCACGCCCGTGAGGGGGCTGACCGGGATCCTGGCCAGCGCCTGCGGGTTGGTCCGGGCGACTTCCTCGATCTCGACGCCGCCCTCCACCGAGCACATCGACAGAAAGGTACGGTCGGACCGGTCGAGCAGGAACGACAGGTAGTACTCCTGCGCGATGTCGATGTCCGCGGCGACCAGGACCGAGTGCACGGTGTGGCCCTTGATGTCCATGCCGAGGATCTGCTCCGCCTTGGCCGCGGCCCCGCCGGCGTCGCTGGCGAGCTTCACACCGCCGGCCTTGCCGCGGCCGCCGGTCTTCACCTGGGCCTTGATCACGACGCCCGGCTTCCCGGCGGCGATGAACTCGGCCGCGATCGCGCGCGCCTCTTCCGGGGTCGTGGCCACCTTGCCCCGCTGAATCGGAACGCCATAGGAAGCGAAGAGCTCCTTCGCCTGGTACTCAAACAGGTCCACTCGGGGCCGTCCTTCGTGCTCGGCAGTGTTGTCGGCCGGCCTGCTGGTCGGCTGGCCAGGCTGCGCAGGCAGCCTAGTGCGGGCGGCCCCGTCGCGGGCAGGCAGGGCCGAGCCCACGGGTCCGTTACTCCACCGCAGGTGCGTCAGCCCGCGGTCTCCGCGTGACCTTTCATCTCATCATCGGCCAGCGTCGACCGGACCCAGTCCACTATCTGCGTCGTGGGGGCGCCAGGGGTGAAGATCTCCGCGACGCCGAGCTGCTTGAGCTCGGTGATATCGGCATCCGGGATGATCCCGCCGCCGAAGACCACGATGTCGCTGGCCTGCCGCTCCGCCAGCAACTCCAGCACCCGGCGGAACTGGGTCATGTGCGCGCCGGACAGCACCGACAGGCCGATGGCGTCGGCGTCCTCCTGCAGGGCCGCGGCGACGATCTGCTCCGGCGTCTGGTGCAGCCCCGTGTAGATGACTTCCACCCCGGCGTCGCGCAGGGCTCGCGCTACCACCTTGGCGCCGCGGTCATGGCCGTCGAGACCAGGCTTGGCGATCACGACCCGGATGCTGCTCATGACACACGCCTCCCGCTGGCTCACTCGCCACTGGCAGCGTAGCCGCCGCCGGGGCGTGGCGGGCAGCCGGCCGCTCGCGCGCAGGCCGCCCGCGTAGCCGGGCCGGGCGCGCGTGGCCAGGCAGGGCGCGCGTGGCCAGGCAGGGCGCGCGTGGCCAGGCAGGGCGCGCATGGCCAGGCAGGGCGCGCATGGCCAGACCGGGCGCATGGCCAGACCGAGCGCATGGCCAGACCGAGCGCATGGCCAGGCCGCGCACGTGGCCATGCCGGGCGCTGGCGGCCGACTGGACCGGACCGCCGCGCCCGGACGCCCCGGGCCGCCGGGCGGGACCGCCGCCGCCGGAAATACCGCTTCCAGCCTCATGAACGTGCAGCCGCTGCGGTAAGAGCAGCAGTAACCACACGTCGATGACGTCCCGATGGCGCCGCGCGGTGCCGAAAGCCGCAGGCCAGGCCCCGCGCGACTCCCTCGTCCCACCCGCCCCATGCCAGCCCGCAGCCGGTGCGTCCGCCCGGCACGGGACGTCATGGCTGGGCCGGAGCTGTCGTCGCAGCGACAGGAGAGGCCCGGCGACGTCGTTGGCGGTGGGAGCGGGGCGGCGTCGCGGGCTGGGAATGCCGTTAGCCGGCGAGGAAGGAGACCATGCCGTTAGCCGGCGAGCACGGACACGATGGCGTTGATGTACCGGTCGAGCTGGCTGCCGCCGGGGTCATAGCTGGGGTTGACCTCGGTCAGGACCAGGCCGGCGAACGACGGGTGGGCGCGCAGCGCTCGCAGGGCGGCAGCGGCGTGCTCGAGCTGGACGCCGGACCCGTAGTGCGGGAAGTTGCCCAGCGGCAGGTCGCCGGAGTCGATGGCGTCGACATCAAAGTGCACGACTACCGGGCCGCTCGCGGCCGCGACGCCGGCGATGGCCCGCTCGGCGGTACCGACTGGATCGGCGATCAGGGCAGGTCCCTCCTGGAAGCTCACTCCGGCCTCGGCCAGGAACGCCCGGCTTTCCTGGTTGGTCTCACGAGGGTCACCGCCCACCAGAGCCAGCCTGCTCGCCGTTAGCAGGGGTGGCGCACCGCCGAGTCCGGCCAGCTCGGGCGCGCCTCGGCCCAGCAGATGCGCGATGCCCATCGCGTCGAAGATGCCCGAGCCGTCGGTGCCCGGCGTGCCCAGGTCGGCGTCGCCGTCGACGTAGACCAGGCCGACGTCCGGGTGCTGCCGCCGGAAGCCCGCGATCACGCCCAGGGTGATGGTGCAGTCGCCCCCGACCACAAGCGGCAGCCGGCCCGAGTCCAGGTGCCCGGCGACCGCATCGGCCGTCTCGCCCGCGACCCGGACGACGGCCTCGAGATTGCGGGCGTGCGGATGCTCGGGGTCCGCGGCGAAGACCGCGCCCGGCAGGTCCCCGGCATCCTTAATATCGACGCCTGCCGATCGCGCCTGATCGAGCAGGCCCGCCTGGCGCAGCGCCTCCGGAGCCCGGTCCTGCCCGGCATGGTGCGCCCCGGCACTGCTCGGCACCCCGATCATGACCCAGCGGCTCATGGCCGACCTCCTATCGCTCGTCACCATCATCTTGCTTTAGCTGGTGACTCTTACGCTAGCCGAGAGGCCCGCGGCTGCGCAACCAACAGCCGTAATATGGTGGTGACGGGCCCGAACGGCAAGTCGGCGAGGGCGTGCTGCGACGCGCGGTGCGACGGGCCCGTTGCAACACGTCCGGTAGGAGGCGGCCATGGCCGGCCAGTCAGCCGCTGAGCCGCATATTGGCCAGGCTCCCGGCGACCTGGCCAGGCTGCAGGCGTTCGTGAACACGCTGGACATCGAGCAGGGCACCGAGGAGCTGGGCAGCCCGCAGGCGCTAGCTCACTGGCTGGAGGCCACCGGGCTGCTGCACTCGCCCGCCGCCACCGGCTCGCCGCCCGCCCCGACGCCTGGCGAGACCGCCCCAACCGCGGCCGACCTGGCCATGGCGCTTGAACTGCGAGAGGCGCTGCGCGGCGTGCTGCAGTCGCACGTCGCCAGGCCGGCCGGCGACGCCGCCCGAGGACCCAGCACCCCCGAAGACAGCACCCCCGAAGACAGCACCCCCGAAGACAGCGCTGACCAGCTGGCTGGGCTGCGCCGGATGGCAGCCGGGCTGCCGACCCGGCTGGAGGTCACCGCCGACGGGCGGATCGGCCTGGCGGCGGCCGGGTCGGGCGTCCCGGCCGCGCTGGCCCGGATCCTGCTGATCGCGGCCGACTCGGCCACCGTCGGGACCTGGCCCCGGCTCAAGGTCTGCAGCGCCGACGACTGCCAGTGGGCGTTCTACGACCGGTCCCCTACCCGCAGCGGCTGCTGGTGCAGCATGCGCCTGTGCGGCGCACGAGCCAAGTCCCGCGCCTACCGCAAGCGCACCACAGGCCCGCCCGCCAGCTCCCCGCCGCGCTAGAGCTTCTCGATCGGCGCGTAGCGCAGCACCAGGTGCTTGATCCCGTAGTCGCCGCCAAAGTCGATCTTGGCTTCCGGGTCGTCGCCCCGGCCCTCCACCGACAGGACCGTGCCCAGGCCGTAGGAGTCGTGGGTGACCCGGTCGCCGGGCTGCAGCGACGGCACGCGGCGGTTGCCCAGGGCCTGCACGCCGGGGCGCCGGGCCAGCCGCTCCGACGCGGGCGGCACGGCGGCCGCCTCCGAGCGCCGCCACTCGATCAGCTCCTGGGGCACCTCGGCGAGGAACCTGGACTGCTTGTGGTAGGCCGGCCGCCCGAACCAGGCCCGGGAAATGGCCCGGGTTAGGTAGAGCCGCTGCTCGGCCCGGGTGATCCCGACGTAGGCCAGCCGCCGCTCCTCGGCCAGCTCCCGGTCGTCGCCCATCGACCGCTCGTGCGGGAAGACGTTCTCCTCCAGCCCGGTCAGGAACACGACGGGGAACTCCAGGCCCTTGGCGGTATGCAGGGTCATCAGCGTGACCATGCCGCCGTGTTCCTCGCCCTCGGGAATCTGGTCGGCGTCCGCGACCAGGGAGACCTGCTCCAGGAACTCGGTCAGCGTGCCGCCGGGCTGGCGGGCGTCGAACTCCCGCGCCACCGAGACCAGCTCGTTGAGGTTCTCGATCCGGCTCTCGTCCTGCAGGTCGGTCGAGGCCTGCAGCTCGGCCACGTAGCCAGTCTTGTCCAGGATGGCCTCGGTCAGGTCCCCGACCGGGGTGCCGGCCTGCGAAGCCGTCCGCAGGCCGCCGATCAGCTCGTTGAACGCCTCGATGGCCCGCGCCGACCGGGCGGCCAGGCCCGGCACGTCGGCCGGGCGGGCCAGCGCCCGGGCGAAGGTGACCCGCTCCCGCTGGGCGAATGCCGCCACGTACTCCTCGGCCCGGTCGCCGATCCCGCGGCGGGGGGTGTTCAGCACCCGGCGCAGCGACACCTCATCGTCGGGGTTGGCGATCAGCCGGAGGTAGCCGAGGTTGTCCCGGATCTCGCGCCGCTCGTAGAACCGGACTCCGCCGATCACCTTGTAGGGCAGGCCGACCCGGATGAAGACTTCCTCAAAGACCCGGGACTGGGCGTTGGTCCGGTAGAAGACCGCCACCTGCCCGGCGGTGGCCTCGCCCTCGTCGGCCAGCCGGTCGACCTCCTCGGCGACGAACGCCGCCTCGTCATGCTCGCTGTCGGCCACGTAGCCGACGATCGGCGGGCCATCGCCCGCGTCGGACCACAGGTTCTTCGGGACCCGGCCGGGATTGCGCGAGACGACGGCGTTGGCCGCGGCCAGGATGTTCTGCGTCGAGCGGTAGTTCTGCTCCAGCAAGATGACCCGCGCGCCGGCGAAATCCCGCTCGAACTCCTCGATGTTGCGGATGGTGGCGCCGCGGAAGGCATAGATCGACTGGTCGGCGTCACCCACGACGACCAGCTCGGCAGGCGGGATCGGCTCCCCCGCCGGGTCCGCGGCCGGCGTCGCGGCGCCCTGGCCGGCCAGCTCGCGGACCAGCACGTACTGGGCGTGGTTGGTGTCCTGGTACTCATCCACCATGACGTGCCGGAACCGGCTGCGGTACTCGGCCGCCACCTCCGGGAAGGCCTGGAGCAGGTGCACCGTCACCATGATCAGGTCGTCGAAGTCCATCGCGCCCGCCGCGACCAGCCTGCGCTGGTACTCGGCGTAGGCCTGCGACAGCGCCTTCTCCCGGAATCCCGAGGCCCGCGCGGCCGCGGTCTCGTAGTCCACCAGCTCGTTCTTCAGGTTCGAGACCTGGTTCAGCATGGCCTTGGGCGGGAAGTACTTGGCGTCCAGCTCCAGCTCGCGGCAGACCATGGCCATCAGCCGCTGGGAGTCGGCCTGGTCGTAGATGGAGAACGAGGAGGGATAGCCGAAGCGGTGCGCCTCGCGGCGCAGGATCCGCACCGCGGCCGCATGGAAGGTCATCAACCACATCGAGCGGGCCCGCGCCCCGGTCAGCGCCGCCGCCCGGGCGGCCATCTCGCCGGCGGCCTTGTTGGTGAAGGTGATGGCCAGGATCTGGCGCGGCGAGACGTGCCGCTCGGCCAGCAGGTAGGCGATCCGGTGCGTGAGCACCCGCGTCTTGCCCGAGCCCGCCCCCGCCACGATCAGCAGCGGGCCGCCCTCGTGCGTCACGGCGGCCCGCTGCTGCGGGTTCAGGCCCGCCAGGAAGGCATCGGACTCGGAGTCAACGGCCGTCGCGGTCACCCGCCAAGAGTAGGCGCTGCCGCCGACAAGTGGGGGCCTACGCGACTGGCCGCGGACATGGCTCCTGGCTACTCGTCCGGGACGAGCGTCGGCGTCCCCCGGGTCAGGGTTTCCTTACGGAAGAACGCCGGGGCGGTGAGACGCATGTAGGTGAAGGCGGCCAGGCCGACCAGGGCCGCCAGGACGGCGACCACGAAGGCGCCCCCGATCTGCCAGCCCAGCCCGGGCACCGTAAACGTGGTGAAGCTGTTGCCGGAATTGACGTCGTAGTCCTCCCAGAGGGCGTAGCCGCCCGCCGTGTACATGATCAGGCCGCCCAGCCCGGGCAGGATCCCCTGCATGAACAGGTCGCGCGTGTTGTGGGTCAGCGTCTTGCGGTAATACCAGACGCACTCGAATGCGGTCAGGCCGTAGTAGAAGGCGATGTAGAGGCCGATCGCCGTGACCGCGTCGAAGATGACGTTGCCGCCCGACAGGTAGTTCATCGGCACGTACAGGGCGATCGACACCACGCCCATCACGATCGTCGAGACCGTGGGCGTCAGGTGCTTGGGGTGGATCTTGGCGAACGCGGCCGGCAGGGCCCGGTAGGCGGCCATGGACAGGGTAGTCCGGGCCGTCGGCAGGATGGTGGTCTGCGTCGAGGCGGCCGCCGAGCTGAGCACCATCAGGATAAGCAGCTTGGACAGGAACGTCCCGAAGCCCGAGGAGCCGAAGATGGCAGTGCCGAGCGAGGAGAGCACGTCACCGGAGTTGGCCGGGTTGCCCAGGCCGATGCCCTTGGCCGCGATGCCGGCGAAGGCGAGCACGGACACGATCACGAGCGCGTAGGTCACCAGCAGCAGCAGGGTGGAGATGATCGCGGCCCGGCCCGGCGTCTTGGCCGGGTCCTTGGTCTCCTCGTTGACCGAGACGGCCGTGTCCCAGCCCCAGTAGATGAACAGCATCAGCACCAGCGCGCCGATGAAGCTCGCGAACGGGACCCCGGCCGGGTTGAACCAGCTGGCCTGGATGTGCACCGAGGTGGGCGGGTGACTGCCGCCGTACACCTTGACCAGCGCCACGACGGCCAGCACCGCGAGCATGGCCAGCTCGATGGTCAGCAGCACCTTCTGCAGGTAGGCCGAGACCTCGATGCCGACGTAGCAGATGTAGGTCATAACGATGATCCACAGGACGCCGACCAGCAGCACCCAGGGGCTGGTCGGATCCGCGCCGATGCCGCTGGCCCCGAATAGCAGGAACACGTACTGACCGGCCACCTGGGCCAGGCTGGCCATGACCAGGACGTCGGCGGCCACGATGGCCCAGCCGCCGAACCAGCCGGTCTTCGGGCCGAACGCGCGCGTGCCCCAGGTGAAGGTGGTCCCGCAGTCCGGGTCGGCCTTGTTCATCTCGCTGTAGCCGATGGAGGTCAGGAAGATCGGCACGAAGGCGAGCAGAGCCGCCGCCGGGGCGTGGAAGCCCACGATGGCCACGACGCCCGCCAGGGTGGCCGCGAGACTGTAGGCCGGGGCGGTTGAGGCCACCCCCATGACGATGCTGGAAACCAGGCCGAGGGCGCCCGGCTTCAGGCCCTTGTCCCTGGACTCTTCGATCGGTTGCAGCTTTGGCGCTGTGGTCGCCATGGCTCACCCCTCCTGAAATCCCCCGAATATCAGGGGTAATACCCGCTCACGCGATCACCCGCGACGGGGGTACGAGATCGATAGGCCGACCTGCCGGAGTGCATACTTGTGTGCAACGGTTCTAGCATCAGTAAGCCGGCGCTGGCAACGATTTCAGTTGTAACATGTAGGTATCACGACTGGTCTCGTTGGTTACCGTCGAATCCGGGTCTAGGATCACCTCATGCGGATCCTCCTGGTGGGAGCCGGCGGCGTGGGCACGGCAATCGCCCGTATCGCCGCCCGCCGCCCGTTTGCCGACCTTGTCATAGCCGACTACGACCTGAGCCGCGCCCAGCACGCGGCCGCTGCGCGGGATTCCTACACCGCCGTCCAACTGGACGCGCGGGATGAGTCGGCCACGGCCGCCCTGCTGGCCGCGCACGCCTGCGACGTCCTGATGAACGCCACGGACCCCCGCTTTGTCATGCCGTTGTTCCGCGCCGCGCTGGCGGCCGGCGTGCACTACCTGGACATGGCCATGTCACTGTCCCGCCCTGACCAGGATGCGCCCTATAGCAAGGCCGGTGTCAAGCTCGGCGACGAGCAATTCGCCATGACCGGGCAGTGGGAGCGGGCCGGGAAGCTGGCCCTGGCCGGAATCGGGGTCGAGCCGGGCCTGTCGGACGTTTTCGCCCGTTATGCCGCCGACCGCCTGTTCAGCCAGATTGACGAGCTCGGCGTGCGGGACGGCGCGAACCTGGAGGTGGCCGGCTACGACTTCGCCCCCACCTTCTCGATCTGGACGACGATCGAGGAATGCCTGAACCCGCCGGTGGTCTGGGAGGCCGACCGCGGCTGGTACACCACGCCCCCCTTCAGCGAGCCGGAGGTGTTCACCTTTCCCGCCGGAATCGGCCCCGTCGAGTGCGTGAACGTCGAGCACGAGGAGGTCCTGCTGATGCCGCGCTGGCTGCAGGCCCGGCGGGTGACCTTCAAGTACGGCCTGGGCGCCGAGTTCATCGGCGTGCTGGAGACCCTGCACAAGCTGGGCCTGGACCGCACCGATCCGGTCAGCGTGGGCGGCGCGCGCGTGTCCCCCCGCGACCTGGTGGCCGCCTGCCTGCCGGACCCGGCCAGCCTGGGCGACAAGATGACCGGCGTCACCTGCGCGGGCACCTGGGTGACCGGGACCGGCCCGGACGGCGCGCCGCGCGAGGTATACCTGCATCACGTGGTGGACAACGCGTGGTCCATGGCCGAGTACGGGTCGCAGGCGGTGGTCTGGCAGACCGCCGTCAACCCGGTGGTCGCCCTGGAGCTGATCGACTCGGGCGCCTGGTCGGGCGCGGGCGTCCTCGGCCCGGAGGCCCTGCCGGCTGAGCCGTTCCTGGACCTGCTCACCGAGTACGGATCCCCGTGGGCCTGCGACGAGCGCACGCCCCGTAGTAGTTAAATTCGTGAATTAACGGAGGCTCAGCGTGGACGACCTGCGGAATTTCATCAACGGCCAGTGGACCGACATGTCCTACGACGCCAAGGCCGAGCTGATCAACCCGAGCACGGGCGAGGTGTTCGCGACCGCGCCGGTCTCCCGCGAGGACGAGGTGAACGCGGCCTTCGGCGCGGCCGCCGACGCCTTCGAGGGCTGGCGGGACGCCACCCCGGCGGAGCGCAGCCTCGCGCTACTGCGGATCGCCGACGCGATCGAGGCCAACGCCGAGCAGCTGGTGGCGGCCGAGTCGCAGAACACGGGCAAGCCGATCGCGCTCACCCTGTCGGAGGAAATCCCGCCGATGGCCGACCAGATCCGGTTCTTCGCGGGCGCGGCCCGGATGCTGGAGGGCCGGTCGGCCGGGGAGTACATGTCCGGCTATACCTCCTTTATCCGGCGGGAGCCGATCGGGGTCTGCGCGGCGGTGACGCCGTGGAACTACCCCATGATGATGGCGGTGTGGAAGTGGGCCCCGGCGCTGGCCGCGGGCAACACCATGGTGCTCAAGCCGTCGGACACCACCCCGGCCTCGACCCTGCTGATGGCCGAGATCATGAGCGAGTTCCTGCCGGCCGGGGTGTTCAACGTGATCTGCGGGGACCGGGATACCGGGCGCCTGCTGGTCTCCCACCCCGTGCCGCAGATGGTGTCGATCACCGGCAGCGTGCGGGCCGGCAAGGAGGTGGCGACCGCGGCCGCCGCCAGCCTCAAGCGCGTGCACCTCGAACTGGGCGGCAAGGCGCCGGTCGTCGTCTTCGACGATGCCGACCCGGCGAAGGCCGCCGAGGCCATCGCGATCGCCGGCTACTTCAACGCCGGGCAGGACTGCACGGCCGCCACCCGGGTGCTGGCCGGGCCGGGGGTGCACGACGAGTTCGTCGAGGCGCTGGTCGAGCAGGCCAAGAGCCAGACCGTCGCCGGCCCCGACGTGCCGGACGCCGACTTCGGCCCGCTGAACAACGCCAGCCAGCTCGAGCGGGTCTCCGGGTTCATCCAGCGGCTGCCCGACCACGCGCGGGTGCTGGCCGGGGGGCAGCAAACCGGCGACCGCGGCTACTTCTTCGAGGCCAGCGTCGTGGACGAGCTGCGGCAGGACGACGAGATCATCCAGAACGAGGTGTTCGGCCCGGTCATCACGGTGCAGCGGTTCAGCGACGAGGACGAGGCGGTCCGCTGGGCCAACGGCACCGAGTACGGCCTGGCCTCCTCCATCTGGACCTCCGATCACGGCCGCGCCATGCGGGTCTCGCGGCGGCTGGACTTCGGCTGTGTCTGGATCAACACCCATATCCCGCTGGTCGCCGAGATGCCGCATGGCGGCTTCAAGCAGTCGGGCTACGGCAAGGACCTGTCGATGTACGGCTTCGAGGACTACACCCGGATTAAGCACGTGATGTCCTCGCTCGACTGAGTCCTCGACTGAGTCCTCGGCTGAGGCATGCCGCGAGCTACGCGGCCCACCCGGGCCGCGTAGCATCGGCCCCGTGCCTGACGACGTGCTTGACGACAGCGAGATCCGGCGGGTGCTGGCCATGGTCGCCCACCCCGACGACGTGGACTTCGGGTCGGCGGGCACCATCGCGCGCTGGACCGACGCCGGGATCGACGTGAGCTACTGCATCGTGACCGACGGCGACGCCGGCGGCAGCGACCCGTCGATCTCCCGCGCCGACATGGCCAAGCTGCGCCAGGCCGAGCAGACCGCCGCGGCGCAGCAGGTCGGCGTCCGCGACCTGCACTTCCTGGGCTATCCCGACGGCCGGGTGGAGGCCACCCTGGAACTGCGCAAGGACCTGGCCCAGGTCATCAGGATGCTCCGGCCCGACCGCGTGGTCTGTCCCTCGCCCGAGCGGTATTACGCCCGGCTCGGCGCCAGCCATCCCGACCACCGCGCCGTCGGCTCCGCCGCGCTCGACGCCGTGTATCCCGACGCCCGCAACCCGTTCGCCTTTCCCGAGCTGCTGGCGGACGAGAAGCTCGAGCCGTGGACGGTCCGGGAGGCCTGGATCTCCGCCAGCCCGACCCCGAACCACTACGTGGATATCACCGGCACCTTCGACCGGAAGATCGCCGCGCTGCGCGCGCACGCCAGCCAGATCTCCAACGCCGACGAGCTCGCCGACCGGCTGCGCACCTGGACGAGCCGCACCGCCGAGCAGGGCGGCCTGCCACCGGGCCACCTGGCCGAGGCCTTCCAGGTCATCCAGACCGGCTGAGCCCGCTGGGCGCCTGGTGGGGCTGGTGCGGCGACGCTGACCGGCCTAGGTTGGCAGTCATGGCGCTCCAGCCGTGTCCTTGACAGGAGTTAGCGCATGACGCGAATCAACGTAACGGTCGACGGAGTCAGTTACGTCGATCAGGTAGAGCCCCGGCTGCTGCTGGTGCACTACCTGCGAGAGACGGTCGGGAAGACCGGTACCCCCATCGGCTGCGATACCTCTAACTGCGGAGCCTGCACCGTCCTGATGGACGGCTCCTCGGTGAAGAGCTGTGCGGTTCTCGCCGTCCAGGCGGACGGATCCGACATCACCACCATCGAGGGCATGGCGCCCCCCGGCGGCGGTAACGGGGCCGGTCACGAGCTGCATCCCCTGCAGCGGGCCTTCCACGAGGAGCACGCCCTGCAGTGCGGGTACTGCACACCGGGAATGATCATCGCGGCCGCCGACCTGCTCCGCGACAACCCGCACCCGACCGACGAGGAAATCCGCGAAGGGCTGGAGGGCAACCTCTGCCGCTGCACCGGTTACGAGAACATCGTCCGCGCCGTCCGGCGCGCGGCGCAGGCGGGAGTTCAGGCATGACGGCGACCACGGCAGATCCGACCACCACTCCGGACCCGGTAGCCCAGATCGGGGCCGCCCGGCTCCGCAAGGAAGACGCCCGGCTGATCACCGGCCAGACCAACTGGACCGACAACATAACGCTTCCCGGCATGCTGCACATCGCGTTCCTCCGCAGCCCGCATGCGCATGCGCGGATCACCTCGGTAGACGTCAGCGCCGCCCGCAGCGAGCCGGGGGTCATCGCGGCGTTCTCCGGTGCCGACTTCGCGGACGAGCAGGGCAGCCTGCCCTGCGCCTGGCCGGTCACGCCGGACATCGTGATGCCGGCGCACCCGCCGATGGCGACCGACGAGGTCCGCTACGTCGGCGAGGCCGTGGCCTGCGTCGTCGCCCGGGACCGGTACGCGGCCGCCGACGCCCTGGCGGCCATCGAGATCGACTACGAGCCGCTACCGCCGGTGCTTGACATCCGCACCGCGCTTGACGACGGCTCGCCGAAGGTGCACGAGGCAGGCAACAAGAGCTACGAGTGGGTCTTCGCCAACGGCGACCTCGACGCGGCCTTCCGGGACGCGCCGGTGGTACTGGAGCGCAACTACCGCCAGCAGCGGCTGATCCCGAGCGCGATGGAGCCCCGCGCCGTGGTCTGCTCCTGCGTCGGCGATGATGAGTTCACGCTGTGGTCGTCCACCCAGATCCCGCACGTGCTGCGGGTCATGCTCGCGCTGGTGCTCGGAATTCCGGAGCAGAACATCCGGGTGATTGCACCGGACGTCGGCGGCGGATTCGGCTCGAAGCTTCAGGTCACTGCCGAGGAAGTGCTCGCTATCCTGATCGCCCGCAGGCTCGGCAAGCCGGTCAAGTGGACCGAGTCGCGCAGCGAGGGCAACATGACCGTCCACCACGGCCGGGACCAATGGCAGCGGATCAGGATCGCCGCCGACAGCGACGGCAACGTGCGTGGCCTGTCGGTGGACCTGCTCGCCGACATGGGCGCCTACCTCATGCTGGTGGCGCCCGGCGTCCCGCTGCTCGGCGCCTTCATGTACCCGTCCATCTACAAGATGGACGCCTACTCGTTCCGCTGCACCGGCATCTTCACCACCAAGATGCCGACCGACGCCTACCGTGGCGCCGGCCGGCCGGAGGCCACCTTCGCCATCGAGCGGATCATGGACGACCTGGCCGCCGAGCTCGGCATCGAGCCACTGGAGCTGCGCGAGCGGAACTGGATCAAGCACGAGGAGTTCCCGTACACCACGGTCTGCGGCCTGACCTACGACTCAGGCAATTACGAGGCCGCCACGGCCAAGGCCAAGGAGCTGTTCGACTACGACGGGCTGCGCCGGGAGCAGGAGCGGCGACGGGCCAGCGGCGACAAGGTGCAGCTCGGCATCGGCATCTCCACCTTCACCGAGATGTGCGGCCTCGCCCCGTCCCGGGTCGTCGGCTCGCTCGCGTACGGCGCCGGCGGCTGGGAGCAGGCGTCGATCAGGATGCTGCCGACCGGCAAGGTCGAGGTCGTCACCGGCTCCAGCGCGCACGGCCAGGGCCACGAGACGGCCTGGAGCCAGATCGTCGCCGATCAGCTCGGCGTGCCGTTCGAGGACATCCGGGTACTGCATGGTGACACGCAGGTCTCGCCCAAGGGGATGGACACCTACGGATCCCGGTCCCTGGCCGTCGGCGGCATGGCCCTGGTCTCGGCCTGTGACAAGGTCATCGAGAAGGCCAAGGCCATCGCGTCCAGGATGCTCGAGGCGCCGCCGGAGCAGGTCACGTTCAAGGACGGCGTGTTCTCCGCGGGCAGCGGCGCAACCAAGACCATCCAGGAAGTTGCTCTGGCCACCTTCCTTGCGCACGACCTGCCAGACGGCGTCGAGCCGACCATCGACGCCGACGCCACCTACGACCCGGACAACTTCTCCTTCCCGCACGGCACCCACCTGTGCGCGACCGAGGTCGACACCGAGACCGGCTTCGTCAAGATCCGTTCCTACGTGGCCGTGGACGACGTCGGGGTGGTCGTCAACCCCATGATCGTCGAGGGCCAGGTCCACGGCGGCCTGGCCCAGGGCATCGCCCAGGCCCTGTACGAGGAGGGCGTCTACGACGACGAGGGCAACCTGGTGACCACGACGCTGGCCGACTACCTGGTGCCCTCGGCCTCCGACCTGCCGTCTTACGTCACGGCGCACACGGAGAGCCCGGCGGCCAACCGGCTCGGCGTCAAAGGCGTTGGCGAGGCGGGCACCATCGCGTCCACCCCAGCCGTCGTCAACGCCATCATCGACGCGCTGCGGCCGCTCGGCGTCCGGGACGTCACCATGCCCTGCACGCCCGAGCGGGTCTGGCGAGCCATCGAGACGGCCCGCGGCGCGACCCTTGACCCGGATGCTGAACACCAGGCCCGGCAAAGCGACCAGACACAAGGCAACAGCCCTCAGGGCATTAACGGTGGCTCGCAGAGCGGAGACGTCGCATGATCCCGGCCAGTTTCGAGTACATCCGGCCCGGCTCCCTGGACGAGGCCATCTCGGCGCTGGCCGACGGTGGCGATGATGCCAAGGTCATCGCCGGCGGCCAGAGCCTGCTGCCCCTGCTGCGGCTGCGGCTGGCCTACCCCGAGCTGCTCGTCGACGTCGGCGCGCTGGACGAGCTGCAGGGGATCAGCGATACCGGCGACTGGCTGGTCATCGGGGCCGGGACGACCCATTACCGGGTCATGCACGACCCGCTGATCGCCGAGCACTGCGGCCTGCTGGCCCAGGCCACCGGCACCGTCGCCGACCCGGCGGTCCGCCACCGCGGCACGCTGGGCGGCTCGCTGGTGCACGCCGACCCGGCCGGCGACCTGCCGGCCGTGATCCTCGCGCTGGACGCGGTGCTGGTGGCCCAGGGGCCGGGTGGCGAGCGGGAAATCGCAGCCAGCGACTTCTTCGTGGACTACCTGACCACCGCGCTGGACCCCGGCGAGATCCTGACCGGGGTGCGGGTGCCCAAGCTCGGACCCGACTGGGGCTATCGTTACGAGAAGTTCCATCGCACCGCGCAGTCGTGGGCCACGGTCGGCGTCGCTGCGCTGGCGAGGCGTTCCAACGGCCACGTGGCCGAGGCCAGGATCGGGCTGACCAACATGGGGCCAGTCCCGGTGCGGGCGTCGGCCGCCGAATCGGCCGCGACGGGCGCCGAAGCCAGCGTCGGCGCGCTGCGGGCCGCCGCGGACGGGGCGGGCGAGGGGACGCAGCCACCGGCCGACCTGCACGGGGCGCCCGATTACCGGCGCCACCTCGCGCGGGTCCTGACCGGCCGGGCACTCGCAGCGGCGGCAGGAGTCTGACAGATGGAGCTCACGCACTCATTCACCGTCCCGGTTCCCCTGGACCAGGCGTGGGATGTGCTGCTGGATGTCGAGAAGGTGGCGCCCTGCATGCCGGGCGCCACCCTCGACTCCGTCACCGGTGACGAGATCACCGGCAAGATCAAGGTCAAGGTCGGGCCCATCTCGATGACTTACGCGGGCAAGGCCAAGTTCACCGAGCGCGACCGGGAAGCCGCCGTGGTGAAGCTCGAGGCGTCCGGCAAGGAGACCCGCGGCGCGGGCACCGCGTCGGCGACCGTGCGCTCCGAGCTCTCCGGCCAGGGTGACGAGACCCACGTCACCGTCCTGACCAACCTCAACGTGACCGGCAAGCCGGCCCAGTTCGGCCGCGGCGTCCTGAGCGAGGTCGGCGGCAGGCTAATCGGCATTTTCGCGGACAACCTGGCCAAGATGCTCGCCGCCGAGCCGCCCGCCGGCGGAGGCGCGGGCGTGCCGGGAGGCGCGGGCGTGTCGGGAGGCGCGGGCGTGTCGGGTGATGGTGCGTCGCCCGCCGAGGCCGTGACCATGCCCGCGACGGCCGCACCCGCCGTGGCTGCCGCTGCCGAGCACACAGCGCCGATCGAGCAGCCAGGACTGGCTGAGCAGGCGGCAGCCGCCGAGCAGGAGGTGGCCGCCGAGCAGGGCGGCCAGCCGGACCAGTCGGCCAGCGACGATCTCGCGCTGCCGATCGAGGAGCTGAACCTGCCGCTGCGGGTCTACAACAGCCTGCGCCGCGAAGGCGTGCACACCGTCAGCGATCTGGTGGCCCAGACGCCGCAGCAGCTGCTGGCGATCGACAACATCGGCCGCGCCTCCATCGAGGACATCCGCCAGCGGCTGGCCAGCCGCGGCCTGTCCCTGAGCGAGGCCCCAGCCGGGTCGCCGAGTGCGGCGGCTGTCAGCGCCACCACCGCGGCCGCCAACGGCGCTGTCCCGGTAGCGCCGCCCGCTGCCGTCCCGGCCGAGGCCCGGCCAGAGTCGCCCGCCGCGCCAGCGGATGCCCCCGCCGCGCCGGTGGCGGCCGCCGCCGAGGCACCGCGCCTCACTCCCCCGACTCCGCTGCGGTCCGTGCCCACGGTCCCCGCCGACCAGGCGAAGCCGTCCTGGTATGCCGACGACGACGCCATCGACCTGCTCAGCGTGGCCGGGTTCCCGGTGCTCAAGCGGGCCATTCCCGTAGCGGCCGGCGTCGTAGTCGTTGCTGTCGTCGTGGTCAGCGTCCGCCGCGTGCGCCGCCGCTCCCGCGACTAGCCGGGCCCAGCACGGCGACCAGGACATCCGCTTGTCTCGCCTCGTCCGCCTGTTCGTCGCGCTCGCGGCAGCGTCAGTGACAGACCCGCCTGGCCTCAGTCGCGGCGTTAGCTGGGGTAGGGGTCGGGGGTGGTGGTGTAGCTGCGTCCGGCGGGGGTGGTCCAGGTGAAGGTGCCGGGGCGGTGCTGGGTGAGGGTCCAGCCGGGGAGTTGCTTGATCTGGTGGTGGGTGCGGCAGCCGCCGCCGAGGTTGCAGGAGCAGGTGGGTCCGCCTTGGTGCCAGGGGCGGGTGTGGTCGAGGTCGGCGCGCCAGGCGGGCTGGCCGCAGCAGGGCTGGCGGCAGGTCTGGTCGCGGGCGGTGACGTGCTCGCGGGTGCGGGTGGCGGGCCGGTAGGCGGTGGTGGCAGCGGTGTGGGCGCAGCCGCCGGCGTCGGCGTCGGCAGCGGCGGTGTCTGCGGCGCGGGCGGCGGCGCGGCGGGCGGCGCGCAGCACGGCGGCGCGGATGCCCCGGCCGGTGCCGGTCCAGCCAGTCCCGCTGGTGGCGGCGGCATTGATGAGGGTGGCGGCGGGGATGGTGACGGTGACCCGGCCGGTGACGCCGGGCGGGCGGCCGGGGTTGTCGCACAGCCGCCCGCGGCGGACCCGCTCGATGGCGATGGCATGGCCGGCGGGGTTGGTGAGGATGACGCGCCACTGGGCGGCGGGGTCGGGGATGGACAGGACGGCGAGGGGGAGTGCCTGGGCGGTGCTGACGGGTCCGAGGCGGCCGAGGGCGGCGGGGGCGGCGGGGTCGCCGGTGAGCGCGGCCCAGGAGATGGTCAGGTCGAGTAGCCCGGCCGGGCGGCGGGTGGCCCCGCCCGGGTCTTGGGGGGCGGGCGGTCCGGGCCAGGTGCGGGCGGGGTGGCGGCGCGGGGGTCCGCCGAGGAACGGCGGGATCTCGGCCAGGGTGCCGGGCAGCGGCGGCCACGCCGGGAGGATGCCCCCGTCATAATCGCCGTCGGGGTCGTCCCAGCGGTCACCCGGGCCGGGCGCAGGCCCGCAGGCACCACCGTCGTCGTCGCTGGGGGCGTCGGCGTCGGTCAGCGGCGGCGCTTCACCGGCCTCCCTGGCCAGGTGCCCGCGCGGCGGCCCGTCACCTTGCGGTCCGCCCTCGGGCGGTCCCGTTTCGGGCGGTCCCGTATCGGGCGGCCCGGTATCGGGCGCGCCGGAACCTGACGCGCCGGAACATGAAGGGCTTGAGCGCGGCGGGCCGGAGCCCGACGGGCCGGGATCTGGGGCGCCGGAACCTGACGCGCCGGAACCTGACGCGCCGGAACCTGACGCGCCGGAACCTGACGCGCCGGAACCTGACG
>Ga0208219_1000052_pt1 | contig 54737 bp, 52 predicted proteins | sample NGESurshal072012_7_FD_184469 | JGI IMG/M metagenome (GOLD analysis project Ga0208219, IMG submission 184469) | Arctic peat soil microbial communities from Barrow, Alaska - NGEE Surface sample 53-2 shallow-072012 (SPAdes) | ecosystem: Environmental > Terrestrial > Soil > Wetlands > Peat ... | reverse complement strand
ATCGAGGGGTCCGGCGACCCCGAGGAGGGTGAGAAACAGCCCCTGATCAGGGGTTCCGTGCGCCCCTCGGGATTCGAACCCGAAACCTGCGGATTAAGAGTGGCTTCATGGTCGTCCATTCGTCGTCGTATTGTCCATATGGCCTGTTCAGAGGTCTACTCAGTCTCAGCAATCTGCTCTATTCCAGCAAATACTACACCGTTGAGTAGCGACGTAGTAGCAGGCTGCAGAGTGGGGGCGCGTATGCGGACAACAGATTTTAGATGGTGGCCCAGCTACCCGCGTGACCGTCTACGGGCTCTCTCCCCTTGAACAACCACTGGGACCAGTGAGATGGGGAACAGGAATGCTGCGACCTTTGGAAGTACCTCATTCCCCAGGGCAAGTCCCAGCATTGCAATCGCGAGGGCAGTCCAAATGATCGCGAAAGAAAGTCTGGCCGCCGCTTGTGCCCCGGGAAGCATTCCGGATCGAACGACCAACGATTGGAACGTTGCCATCCGAAGGAGGAGGATCATTCCGATGGCGTAGACCGCGACTACACCCCACGCCATGCGTCAAGCATCTCACAGGAACTGGTCGAGATGGCCGGCGCTGACACCTGAGCGTCTCTAGGAAACCCGGTGGGCTCCACATCCAACCGTTCCGAACTTGAGTCGTTCGTCCACAGTCTTCAGTGAAAAGTGCAGTTCACCGTAACTTGAGCCGTAATCCGGGGCATCACGTTCACGACCGCTTGACAAGAGGTCGTGCCTTGGTGCGTTTCGCCAACATCCCAGCCCGCGATGCGGTAGGCCCCAGGGGGAAGTGAGATCGAGAATGTGCCGTTGCCGGACGCGGCTGTGGAGTACGTGGTTCCCTCACGAGTGAAGATGAGATCGCCTGCAGAAGGACGGCCGGGACCGCCAGGCTTAACTCCAAGTCCGTTGAAGATTCCCTGGACGGTGCCCTTATCGGGGGAACCAATGCCGGGCTGAGATCCACGCGGAGGACTCGATGATGTCCCGGGGCTAGTGCATCCAGCGAGAGCGAGGCCGAATATCGCAATCGCAACTGAAAATTGCCGTCTCACCGTCAGCCTCCTCATGTTCGCTCCCTGACAAGGGACGGACTGACCGCGATGGCGGTATACCCCGTCCCGCCATTGCTCCCTGTGTACGAGTACGCAGGAACGAGAGTGGTCGATCCGTTCGTCATCGTCGCCACTTCGTAGACCAGAGCCGAACTGGTGAGGGTGACAACTGTCGCCGTCGTTGGGTTCGCTGACCCGTGAGAGGAGGCGTCGAACTCCACACCGGAAACGGCGTCCCGGGGAGGAGCCAGTGGATAGTCGCCCAGCTGCGTGTACGTCCCTGTCACGCTCAGCGGTCCGGATGCTTCAGTGAGCTCACCTGCATTCGTGTACCGGAAGATCTCGGCACATCCGTCGATGGCGACACTGTCGATCTCGCATGGATACGTGGCGACGTTCGGAATGAAGGTTGGACTGCCGAGCGTGAGACCACTCGGCGTCAACGCAGCTGCCGCACTCGCGGACCACTGTGCGAGCTGAGCGTTCGTTGCCCCTGAATCGTCCAGTCCCCATGCGACCGGACAGGGAACGAGCTGACCGGCAGCGTTCTTGATGAGTCCGTTGCACGCTGGCAGCTTGAGGTTGAAGAGCCACCCCGTCGATGGATTGCAGTCGGTCCCAATGACGCCTCCGGTGTACACGACCGATGTGTCGCCGCCCACCTCGACGCCGCACCCGTTGTCGCCTCCAGCCACCACGCGTGGATTGGCTACCCCAAGCGTCGTTGCCACAGACGTAACCTCGGTCGTCGGATCAGCGGGGTAGGTGAAGGAGTACACCGGCGCCGACGACGATGAACTGGACAGCTGAGGACCCGCCACGAAGGTGACTGGTGGAGAGGTGCCGTGGCCTCCGTGCGTGGCACCGGATGTTGACTGCTGTAGGGAGCTGATGGAAAGAGGCGAGAGCGGCGCGGCCGCGCCGCTGCCCAGGGCGACGACCACTGCCGCGACTATCGCTGCCACTGCAGCCGCGGCAGAGGCAGCTTTCACCTCCCAGGTGTGGAGCACGGAATGGCGTCGGACCGATCTGGGCTCCGCGAGGATGGACGAGGTCATCCGCTCCTGGATTGACGGCTCCATCCGATACGAGTCCACGGGATTGGCCGCTCGCAGCATCTCGACGGGGTCCACTAGGTCAGACATGTTGGGTACCTCCTTCTCACACCACTCATGTACGGTCGACATCGCTTTTCACAGATCCATCGCCGAGCAATTCGAAATTCGCACGCAACCGAGAGGAAGCACGGGAAAGGCGCGTGGAAGCCGCACCCGTCGCGATCTTCAGCACGATCGCGAGCTCCGGCGACTCAAGACCATCCCAGTAGTGAAGGAGGAGCAGTTCACGGTCGGATGCGCTCAGGCTCATGAACGCGCTTCGGAGACGATCACTTGCGAACACGGTCTCCTCGGCTGAGGGCTCGTGTGAGTTAGGAGTGATCCTGGCGTGCAAGGCACTGCGCCTCGAATTGCTTCGTCTGGCATTGCTCAGGACATTCCGCGCAACTCCGATGAGCCACGGACGCTCGGCGCCATGGGGAACGTCATCGATGCGTCGCCACGCGACGACGAAGACAGTCTGGATGAGCTCGTCGATGTCGGCGTCCACCAAGGGGTATGAGCGACGGCGCAGATACGCTCCAACCACTGGGGTGAACTCTTCGATCAGCACCCGCAGTCGCTCCTCGGGTGCAGGCGTCACGGTTACCTATTGTTCGGCATTCGCGCCCGTTTACACGGGAGCGTCACATAACGCCGGGTGGGTGGGACGTTTTCCGTCCCACGTAGCGTTTGGTGCTTGCGCTTGTTAGCGCCACACCCCGCTCATTTCCGGTGCGTCTTCTTGTGTTGTCGAGTTACTAGGGCAGTGTTGGGCGAGCTCGTGGGGATGGAATGCGGGATGAGCGGGAAGGGACGTGCGGCGCTGCCCATCGTGCGCCATCGGCACCTGTCGAAGCGCGTTGGGTCGTCAGCAAGGAAGTCACTTTCGGCGCCTTTCTACGTCCCAGGTAGTGACTCTTCTTCAACTGCCTTCAGAAGTACTGATCGGTGCTTGCATTGAAGTGGTAGACGGTTCCATCTTTGGCTGTAAGGGTCAGATCTGAACCTCGCGTCTTCGTCAGGCTCAATGCACCATCCTCCGCGGACGTGGGGTAGGCCTTCACAGTGTGTGGGTTCTCAACGGTCCCAACACAGCCAACAACTACTACGACGCCCTGTTCGGCATTACCGGCCAGAGCTCCCGCAAAGACGACGATCGGCTGGCTGCCGTCATTTGTCAACCAGGAGTTCACGACCGTGTACTGACTCGGTGCGAAAACCGGCTGGATCATGTTCCCAATCGTTCCGGCGGGCTGAGGCGATCGCGTCGAGGGCGGAGTAGGCACTCCAATCGGTACAAACGGAGCATTCGGTATTTTTATTGCGGAGATGTAACCGGGTGGGGGGACCCAGCACCCATCAGGATTCTCGGCCTTCGTGCATCCCGGCGAACCTGTGTCGTGCGCGGCCACCCAACTCTGGTCGTGTTCCAGTACGTACGTGTCATGCGCCGTCAAACGCGCGTTAAGCGCCATCAAAGCCGCGTCCAGTGCGGACTTCGACGAAATGGTCGACGTCGACACGTTGCCGTTCGGTCCGCTCAACCACCCGATTGCTGCGCCGAGGCCGCAGAGCATGGCGGCGCACGCGACCACTGTCACGATGCGTGACTGTCGGATCCGCATTGACCCAGCGTGAACAATGACCGCTCGAATCTCTCGAATCGGGATCCTGGGATCGTCACGAGCCTTGTCGAGCAGTGTCGCGAGCAGCTCCTCACCGCGACGTTCGCGATACGCCCGGGGGTAGAGGCGCAGCCACTTTCGAGCTCGCTGCTCGGGCGTCTTCATGTGGGCACTCCAGCAATTCGCAGGCGACGCAGGGCCTCTCTCGATGTCGCCGATCGGTGTAGGGATTCGTCAGCAAGCACCGCTGTGCCCTCCTTCGTGAGGTCGTAGTAGCGGCGAAGGCGGCCGTCCACGACCTCCTCGCGGTCGACCTGCACGAGGCCATCGGTTTCCAGCCGGTCGAGCAGTGCGTAGAGGGTTCCCGCCTTCATGTCGCTTCGGCCCCGCGAGAGTCGCTGCACCTCTTTGATGATCCCGTAACCGTGAAGGGACTCGCCCGCGAGCGCGACCATCGCTAAATAGGTTGGCTCGCGCAACTCAGTCACCTTGCATGTATATAGCGCTCAACTGACTATGTCAAGAGACTCATCGATAGCCAGCGGTTATCACCTGTCGACTCCGAGATCTCACAGCTTGGACTGACAGTGGAGTCCAATGGTCGTCGTCTTTCCGTCGACGACTGTGATGTCACGCGAAGTGCACGTGCCGGATGAGTGGGAAGGACTCGAGGGAACCGTCGCACTGAGCTCATACGACCCCGCGGGAAGAGCCCTGGAGAAGCCTCCGGCCAGTGCCACGCGTACGGGTTCGACCTTGTCTGGCTGCGTGAGAGATGTAATCCACACGGTGCCTGCCACAGGCTGAGCGAGCCCGGGTGTGCGACCAGACATTGCAAGCATGCCATCGACTACTCCGAGTTGGCTCGCCACTCCTGGCGGCAGGGCATCGAGGGCGACGCTTGATCCGATCAAAGCGCTCTTGCCCGCGAATGGGTACTGAGCGATGACGACCTGACTTTCAAGCTCGCAGGACCCACTCCTTCTAGTACAAGTGCCTCCGCTTTCTCCCATGAGTCCGCTCGCACGCAGCTGGCTGAAGGCTGCGGTGACTGACTCGCCGACGACACTCGGGACCGTCACGCTTGGGACTGTCGTGATGCCCTTCACGTCGAGCGTGACTGGCGAGCCGCTGGTTTCGATCGTGCCGCCGGGGGGGAACTGCGCAATGACGGTGCCTGGTCCACCGGACTCTTCGGGACCAAACGGTCGAAGGGCGACCGAGTACTGCAATCCAGCGCCGGAAAGCAACTGCTTAGCGGAGGCCTCATTGCTTCCCACGACGTTGGGAACCCGAACGTTGGATCCGCTCTGGGCGAGGTAGATGACGACGCCGATCACGACGAGCAGGATTGCGATGCCGGCAGCAAGAACCCCTCTGCGCTTCGCCTGGCGTCCGCGTTGCCAAGCGATTGGGGCGCCCTCCGTGAGCGCCGATGCAGCGATCTCGCTCGGAGTCCCCACTCTTTCGAGGATGGAGCGAATCGATGCCTCATCCTGGACTGGGAGTCCCGACCGGGCTTGGCTCACGTGCTCTGCGATCTCTGTGATGATCTGGGCTCGTCGAGCTGTCGGCAGGGAACCCAGCGCAGTCTCGAGTTGCCTCAGATAGTCATCGACGATCAGATCAAGATCGGTCGTCGTCATCACGCACCGCCTTCCATCAGTTTGTCCACTGCGTCCCTGAAGCTCCTCCACTGCACGCGAAACGACTCGAGTGCGTGCTTCCCGTCAGTTGTGAGCCGGTAGTACCGACGAGGAGGCCCCTGCGGGGACTCCTCCCAGAAGGTGTCGACGAGGCCCTCTTCACGGATCCGGCTGAGCAGCGGGTAGACGGTGCCCTCGCTCGTGACGAGGCTGTCCATCTCGCTCAGCTTCCGAGTGAGCTCGAAGCCGTACATGTCGGCGTCCTGCAGCAGAGCCAGGACACAGAACTCGATTGCACCTCGACGCATCTGGCTCATCGGCTTCGGTGCCCGACCAGATACCATGCGAAGCACTGTAGACTAGATTCTCGAGAGTCGGTCCAGGTATTTAGTCACCAGTGGTGATCAGAAGCAGAGCACGAGGTCCCAACAGTGATGCGACGGGTTCCGATCGATGCCGGACATTTGGTAGCGATGGACGGTGAACGACGCTCGATGTCTTCTTCGGAGGGAGACTTCGAAGCGCTGATCTCGGCTACCCGGGACGACCTTCTTCGCTACGCGATTCGCCGGCTTGACAACAACGAGGCCGTCGAAGACGCGGTCGCCGAGACGTACGTAGTTGCCTGGCGCCGCTGGACCGAGAGGCCGCCGTCCGACGAACAGCTCTTCTGGCTCTATGGGATTGCTCGATTGGTTCTTGCAAATGTTCAGCGCGGTCAACGTCGCAGGATCCGCCTCTTCGATCGGTTGGCTGCAACTCACAGGATTTCGCGTACGGGTGACCAGGCGACCAACGATCAGTTGCTCAGCGCCATTGCCTCGCTTCCAACGGATGACAAAGAGGCCTTGAGGCTCGCATATTGGGAGGGACTTACATATCGACAGATCGGCCAGGTGTTCGGGAGCAGCGAGAACGCTGTCGAGCTGCGCCTGAGGCGGGCGCGCCATGCGCTGCGAGTCCGGTTACAGGGTCGTCTCGAACAAGCGAGCAAGCGATCGAACATTCAAGCAATTCCAAATATTCAGGAGAAAGTGATGGAGCAATGACACACGACGCAACGACGCACGACACGCTTCACGTACACCTCGAGGCGGTCGATCCTGCACAAGACATGACGGCCGACACGCTCGAGGCCATGTTCCCGCGCGCGCGCCTCCTGACAAGGGTGCATCGCGCCATTGGCCCCGACCCATCAAGGCGGTCCCTGCGGACGAGGGCGCCCAGTATTCGGACGAAGGTCGTTGTGGCTTTCGCCATCACAGCGTCTCTCTCGGGAGCAGCACTTGCATCGGCCGCCACCGTGGATCACGGGTTCGGACACGCGCTCCGAACGGTTGCCCCAACCGCGAGGACCACGTTTGCGCAGCGAGTCGGGCGAAGTGTTGCTCAATCGATGCACTCAGACGCTCACGGAGCGACCAACGAGTCGCCAATGATGCCAACGGTGCTGGGGGCGAGCGAGGGAGATGCGACGTCACAGATCGAGTCCTCCGGGATCGGCAGCTCCAACATCACGATCGATGTCCTGAGCGCCAGTCAGGCGGCGGCCTCTGGTGGCGATGCATATCCAAGCGGCACGGTCTTGGCGCAGGTACCGGCGATCGACAGTGCAGTTACGCAGAACACGGCCGTCACGCTGATGGTGACTCCGTAGCGTCATAGCCGCGTTCCCTCGAAGTACTCGCTCGCCAACGAGATTGCGTGGATTCTACTCGATCGGTCTCAGTTCCACGATTACGCGCTCCAGATCCAATATCTCAGCGTCGAGAATTCCTTGTACAACGTAGAGTGGAACCTCCTCTGTCTGCGCCATAGCGAGGCATGCTCTTGCCCTGTTCAGGGCGCATGTCGAATCCACTGAAGACCACCCGGTGACACCGCTTCCGCCCAGTGGAGTAGCAAGGGAGTAGCGGAAGCGTTCGACTTCGCAAGCACGACGATTCCGTGGGGCCACGTACGAAGTCATATGTACGGGCGTCACTTGTGGAGGCTTCGCTCAGGTTGCACGAACTGACTAGGAACGGAGAGGACGGATCCCCCGTAGGTGGAGCCGGCCGTGACTGAGGAACCGGTCTCGGGCCCAGACAATCCCCACGTTGGAAGCATCCAGCTCGTGCCGTCCGCCAGAACGAACGTAGAGAGTTCCGGGACGGCTGAGTTGATGGTCACGTTCACGACGTCAGAACCCGTGGCGCCCGTATTGCAGCTTGACGCTCCAGTCGGAACGTCGCCATTGGACGACACGTAGCCGTCGCTGGGCAAAAGGCACGCGGCTGCGGCGGCCGAGATGGTCGGATACGAGGCCGATGGCGTCGCGCTCACGATGACCCCGCTCGTGGTGATCACGACGCTTCCAAGGCCATAGGACACGCTTTCCCACTGGTCGGTCGCGAGTCCCCCGATAACGAGACGGAACCCAACGTCAACCGCCGCCGAGGCGCGCGACACCTGTGCCCCTCCCAGTTCGTCGGTGTTCACTCCCATCGATTGCAGCAGCTGCAGTGCATCTGTGGTCGCTCGCACGTCGGTCGGCAATGGGGCGTTCGGATTCACCGGGATGGTCTGGGGCGTCGCGAGACTCGGGTACTGATTGACATTCCCGCCCCAGTTCGGATAGGTCCAGCTGAGGACCCCAGCGTTGTCGCTGATCGTGGCGAACGGACCAGGAGCTGCACCGGCGTCGTAGCCCCCGGCACCGAGAGAGGTGACACCCCCAGAGAGCCCGAGGGCCGTTGCAATTGCCTTGGCTACCGATGACACGTCGGTCGGCGCGCTGAGCTCGTAGGCCGTACCCGTTCCGGAGCTCTGAGAGAGGCTCGCACCCGGCGTGAAGTCATACGTGGGAGAGAAGGCAACGGGAAACGTAAGGGGCTTCCGCCCGAGCTTGAGTACTGGCGATGGCAGGGCGTTCCGCACGGGCCTCGATGCCCTCGGCGCACCGGGTCCGGCGCTCAAGACCAGCGCGGCGGCCAGGGCACCAGCGCCGACGAGTGCGCCGATCGATGCGTAGCGCCATCGGCTTCGGCGGACCGCCCGCTTCCCGCCCTGAGCGCGCTCGTCTCCGGCTCCGATGACCCGTGGAGCACCCCCGGGTGAGACGATCCGCGCCAGGCGGCGATCCACGTCATGGATCTCGTAGCGAGCGCCGTGACGAGGGTCGAGCAGCTGCAACCGCGCTACGACATCTTCCGGGTCATCCTGGTTGTGCGTCATACCGTCAGATGTGCGGCCGCGGTGCATCAGTACCGTCGGCAGGCGGCGCGGCGAGGGTGACCAAGAACCGCTTCTTCGCCCTCGAGAGCCTCGTCGCCGCCGCGTTGGCGGTGATCCCGAGTACCACTGCAATCTCCCTTGGCTCCAGCCCCTCCCACGCATGGAGCCGAAGGAGTTCGCGGTCCGATCTCGAGAGCTGGTCCAACGCCGCCCTACCGGCGAGGTCGGCGATGACCTCGTCCTCCGGCGTGATGGCCACTTGGTGACCTGGCCCCTGGAACCGGCGCTCGTAGTGGGCTCGCCTCTGGCGCGCTCGGCGAGCATTGTGCGCAACGTTCCGGGCGACGCCAATGATCCAGGGAAGCTCAAAGTCAGGTGGAACCCGATCAAGGCGTCGCCAGACGATCACGAAGGTCTCGTCGACCAAGTCGTCCAGGTCTAGGTCGCCCTCAATCCGGCGAGCCAGAAAGTTGGCAACCGCTGGCGCGTAGGCAGTGAAGAGGCGACGCAGTCGGTCCTCCGCATCTCCTGGCACGTCAACCAATGTGCGCTCTGGATCCATCAGTACCAACAATTCTCATCCACGCAAGCATCACTCGATCTCATGGAGTCACCAGGACGCCACTCCGTACCATCAATCCTCCAAGTTCTTGCTCTTGAAGTTCTCTGTCCCTCAGCCAGATGTGCCAGAAGAACCAATGTCGATCCGACCGAACCGCCGCCTCCTCCCCTGGTTGTCACTCCACTCACACCACCCATTGGACCCGCACCCCATCACCACGAAGTGGGGGTGGGGTGCGGGTCCAATGGGTGGTCACACGACACCGACCAAACTTCAGCAATTGCAAGGCGGACGCCGGTGCAGAGTTCACCTTCGAGGTGATCACTTGACCACCCCAGTCGAGTGATCACCCTGGGGTGCGTATTCGGCCGTCCCTGGAGCCGCCAACGAGCTCTTCAGGATCTCGTCGATCGTGTTCGCAGCCTCCCTGTCGGACTCCGCGAGGAAGTGGGCGTAGACGCCGAGCGTGGTCGCCGCGTTCGCATGGCCGAGTCGCCCGCTGACCGTCCGCACCGGGATCCCGGCCGCGAGGAGCCGTGTCGCAGCAAAATGCCTCAAGTCGTGCAGCCGTACGCTTCCTAGGCCCAGTCGGTTGCGAAGGGCGGCGAACTCGGCGGTCACGTCGTTTGGCGACCACGGCTTGGAGCCGTCCACCGCACGAGAGAAGACGTAGGAGTCCTGGCGAATGCTCGTGCCGCAGGCCGCAGCTCGCTTCTCAGCGCGGTCTCGGTGGTCGTTCAAGACCTCGACCGATGTCGGGTCGAGGGCGATCCTGCGCACTGAGTGTGTCTTCGTGTCCTTCTCGACGAATGCCCCCCTCGAGTCGCTGACGACGGAGCGGGCGATCGTGACCGTCCCGCGCTCCAGGTCCACGGCGTCCCAGTGCAGCCCACAGAGCTCGCCCCGACGAGCCCCCGTGGTCGCCGCGAGCTGCAGGAACGCCGCCATGTCCGGGTTGTCGTCACCCGCCATTTGGATGAGGCGGGCGACGACAGTCGGCTCGGGGGACTCGATCGGTCGGTTCCGCACCCGCGGCGGGGACGCGAGCGCCGCAGGGTTCGACTGGATCCAACCCCACTTGACCGCCTGCTGAAGGGCTCGACGCAGCACGGCGTGGACCTGGCGGATCGTGGCGGTCGCGAGCGGCCGTCCAAACCTGTTGCCACCTGACCGAAGCTGTGCGTAGAGGTGGTCGATCTGGGCGACTCGAAGGCTGTCGAGCCGGATGTCGCCGAGCGCCGGCTCGAGATAGCACCTGATGCAGGTCTCGTAGCCGCGGACCGTCGAGGGCGAGAGATCGGCCTTGGCGAGCTCGAACCACTGTTCGATTAGCGCCCCGACCGTTGCGTCACGTGTCACGCACGCACCGCCCGCGACCTCCTGGACGAACTTCCCCAAGGCGTCCTCGGCGTCGCGCCTGCCACCGCGGAACGTGCGGGTGCGGTAGATCTGGCGGCCCGACACGGGGTCACGACCCGCGTAGACCCGAAGTTCCCAGGCGTCGCCTCGCTTTCGCAGGTGCCCCCTCATCGTTCCTCCGTCGTGTCCTGCACAACGGTCGAACTGGTGGAGCGGGGAGCAACTCGGGGAGCAACTCGCGATCGAGTAGCAAGTAGTAGCAAGCGCCATTTCGGGGCTCGCCCGCAGAGGTCAGAAAGTGCCTCTGAACTGGGCCGATGAAGTGCGCCCCTCGGGATTCGAACCCGAAACCTGCGGATTAAGAGTCCGTTGCTCTGCCATTGAGCTAGAGGCGCGGAGCGATCCTACTCCGCGCCTCCGCTCAAACTCAGCGCTGGATCGACTTCACCTCGACGAACTCCTCAAAGCCGAACGCGCCGCGCTCACGGCCGATCCCGGACTGCTTGTAGCCACCGAATGGCGCGAGGGGATTGAAGTCCCCTCCGTTGACGTCGACCTGGCCTGTGCGGAGCTTCTGGGCGACCTCGATCGCGTGCTCCTTGGTGCCCCCCCAGACCGCACCCGAGAGGCCGTACGGCGTGTCATTGGCAATCGCGATGGCCTCTTCCTCGGTGTCGTAGGGCATGATCGACAGCACCGGGCCGAAGATCTCCTCGCGGGCGATCGTCATGTCGTTGGTCACGTTCGAAAAGACCGTCGGCTGGATGAAGTAGCCCTTGTCGAGACCTTCGGGTGCCTCGGGTCCCCCGGTGACGAGGGTCGCGCCCTCTTTGATGCCGGTCTTGATGTAGTCGCGAACCTTGTCCCGCTGCACCGCAGAGACGAGGGGTCCAAGACCCGTCGTCGGCGCTGTCGGGTCGCCTGGAGCGAAGCCGCTCGCTGCGGTCCGTGCGAGCGCTTCGACCTCCGCCAACTTGGAGCGAGGCACGAGCATCCGGGTCGGTGCTGAGCAGACCTGACCAGAGTTCAGGTAGCAGCCGAACACCCCCGCTGGTATGGCTGCGGCGAGGTCCGCGTCCTCGAGGATGATGTTCGCGGACTTGCCGCCCATCTCGAGCGACACGCGCTTGAGTGACTGCGCACACAGCTCCATGACCCGCTTGCCGGCACGCGTCGAGCCGGTGAAGGAGACCTTGTCGACGAGCGGGTGCAGCGCGATCGCCTCGCCGACGACGGGTCCGAGCCCGGTCACGAGGTTGAAGACGCCCTTTGGAAGTCCGGCCTCGTGGATGACCTCGGCCAGGATGAAGGCGTTGATCGGCGCGACCTCGCTCGGCTTGAGCACGACGGTGCATCCGGCCGCGAGCGCAGGGGCGACCTTGAGCGCGATCTGGTAGAGGGGGAAGTTCCACGGCGTGATCGCGCCGACGATGCCGACCGGCTCTTTGAGCACGAGCGAGTTGCCGATCTCCTCTTGCCACGCATAGGTCGTCGTACGCTCGGCGTTGCCCGCGAACTCCCCGATGGGCAGCCCGACCTGCAGCATCTCGGTCATGCTGCGGGGCATGCCGACTTCCTTGGTGATCGTGTCCGCGATGAGCCCAGCGCGAGCCTGCAGGCCCTCGGCGATCTTCTGGAGGAACGCGCCTCGGTCCTTCGGAGCGGTCGCGGACCAGGACGGGAACGCGCGTGCAGCTGCTTCGACGGCCAGGTCGATGTCCGCAGCCGTGCCCGCGGGGATGGTGGCAAAGACGTCCTCGGTCGCCGACTCGAAGACCTCGAGCGTCTCTGAGCCTGCCGGCGCGACCCAGGCACCGTCGATGTAGAACGTGTCGCGAACGATCATTGTGGACCCCCGGTACTTAGGCGTCGCACCGTGCGTCGCGCTGGTCCAAGGTTAGCCCGCGATTCGCCCTGGCTCTCAGGGTCGCCCCGGCGCAGCGGACCCCGCCAGGACCTCGATCACGTTGTCCACCGCCATGGTGGCCATCGCGGCTCGCGTCTCGGTGGTCGCACTGCCGATGTGCGGCGTCACGACCACGTTCCGTGCCGACAGCAGCGACGCGCTCACATTCGGCTCGTCAACGAACACATCGAGGCCGGCACCGCCCAGGTGCCCAGACGCCAGGGCCCCGATGAGGGCCTGCTCGTCGAGCACCGCCCCGCGGGCCGTGTTGATGACGATGGCGCCGCGGGGGAGCAGTGCGAGGCGTCGTGCGTCCAAGAGCCCGTGGGTGGCCCCCGTGAGCGGGACGTGAAGGCTGACGGCGTCGGAGCTCTCCAAGAGCTCGTCAAGCTCGGCGACGTACCCAGGGACCCCGGTGCGGTGCCTCGCGTGGTGCCGGACGTCCATCTCGAACGCCGTGGCGCGGACGGCGACCTTCCTCGCGATGCGGCCGTAGCCGACGAGCCCCAGGCGCATGCCGGCCAGGTCGCGGCCGAGCCCCGTCGCGAGCCCGAAGCCGTGCCACTCGCCGCGGCGGATGACGTCCATCCCGGTCACGATGCCGCGCGCGACGGCGACCAGGAGTCCCATCGCGAGGTCGGCAGTCGCCGCGTCGAGGACCCCCGGCGTGTTGCGGACCTCGATGCCGTGGGCTCGCGCGGCATCGAGGTCGATGTTGTCGACGCCGACTGCGACGTTGGACACGACGCGAAGGTCCGGGCCGCAGTCGAGCACGTCCTCATCGATGACGTCGGAGAGCAGGCACACGAGCCCGTGCGCACCGGACAGGGAGCCGCAGAGCTGGTCGGGTGTCGGTGGCCCATGCGCCGAGACGACCGTGACGTCGTATCCCGCGTCGGTTAAGCGGTCGATCGCGTCGCCGATGAGCGGCTGGGTCACGACCACGCGTGCTGGCACGTCGCGACTGTACGTGCGGGGTGAGGTCATCTCGAAAGGGTCGACTGGTATCGTTCGCGCAGTCCTATAGAGGAGGTGTGGGGTGCGCCACTCGGTTCGACTGGTCACGTCGCTGGTCGTGGGCGTCACGCTGGTCGCTGGCTCTGCCGCGTTCGCGGCAGGCGCGATGACGCGTGCGGTGACGCCCAAGGGCGCCCCCGGAGTCACCGCGACCCAGGTCAAGGTTGGTGCGATCGTGTCTGAGTCCGGGCCGCTCGCCGCGGACTTCAAGCCCTATCTCGATGGCGTCAACGCCTACTTCGACTACGTCAACAAGCTCGGTGGCGTGAACCACCGCAAGATCATCCTCGCGTACCCGCTCGACGACGCGTCGAACCCGAACACCAACGTGACCGACGCCCAGACCCTCGTCAACACCGACCATGCGTTCGCGATCGTCGGGGTCTCCACGCCGTTCTTCACGGCCCACACGTACCTCGGGACCAAGACGATCACCCCGACCTTCGGCTACGCCACCGGGAACGTCTGGGGCGGCCCGAAGAACCTGTTCGCCGACTACGGCTCGGTCCTCAACTACTCCTCGTCCGTCCCGTTCTTCGCCTACACGGCCAAGCGGACCAGCCAGACCAAGGTCGCGGTGATCGCCCTCAGCTACCCGTCGTCCCAGCTCGAGTGCAAGGGTGCGGTCGCGGGGCTCAAGAAGTACCACTTCTTGGTCAGGTACTCGAACATCAACGAGTCCATCGCCGCGAACTGGCAGATCGAGGCCCAGCACATCTACAACTCAGGCGCGACCATGGTCGTCAACTGCATGGACGTGAACAGCAACATCGCGCTGTCCAAGTACCTCCAGGGGTACTACACCAGGCCCCCGGTGCAGCTGTGGCTCGACGGCTACGACCGCACGATCCTCAAGAACAACGCCGCTGTCATGGCGAACGTGTACTTCCTGCTCCAGCACGTGCCCTTCGAGTCGGCCACCGTCTACCCGAAGGCGTACCCGGGCCTGAACCTCTACTTCAGCCAGATGGTCAAGTACGGCTTCTCGGGCACGGAGTTCGACGACGTGGCGCTCGCTGGCTGGGAGTCCGCGAACCTCTTCACCGAAGGGCTGCGCGCGGCGGGCAAGAGCCCGACCCAGGCCGCGGTGAACGCGGCGATCAACAGGATCAGGAAAGACTTCGGCGGCCCGGCCGGTGGCGTCACCGCGCCGGTCAACTGGACCAGCGCCCACACGAAGAACACCCCGCCCGCGTGCGAGACGTTCGTCGTGACGAGGGGAGCGAAGTTCGCGATGGCATTCAACAAGGGCTCGAAGCCATGGATCTGCTTCCCGCTCACCGGGACGGCCAACCTGAACAAGCCCGTGGCACCGCCAGCAGGGACACCCGGGGCCTAGCCTTCCCCCGTGGGGGAGTTCTTCGGTTACGTCCTGGCGTCGATCCCCTACGGATGCGCCTTCTCGCTGGTTGCCGTCGGCCTGGTGCTCACGTATCGGGCGACGGGCGTCTTCAACTTCGCCTTCGCCGCTGAGGCCTACGCCGCCACCGTCATCTACTCCGAGCTGATCTCGCACGGGATCGAGCGAGGATGGGCCGCGATCATCGTCGTGTGCCTGATCGCCCCGGCGTTCGGGGCGTCCCTCGACTTCGCGCTGTTCTCACGGGTCCCGCCGAACAACCGGACCGCCAAGACGATCATGGCGCTGGGCCTCATGGTCGTGCTGCCCCAGATCGTCCAGACCGCGGTGCCGAACACCCCGCTCGCACCTCCTGCCCCGTTCTTTTCGACGAGCTTCCGCCCGGTCTGGCGATTCGGCCAGGACCTCGTCACCGGCTCGCAGATCTGCGAGGTGCTCGGCACGGTCCTCGTCTTGGTCGGGCTCATGATGCTGCTGCGCAACCGGCGCTTTGGGCTCCCGATTCGAGCTGCAGTGGAGAGCCCGAAGCTGCTCGAGCTGAGCGGTGTGGACGCGCGGTGGGTGCTTCGCTTCGCCTGGATGATCTCGACGGCGCTCGCCGCCTTGGCCGGGGTGCTCTACCAGCCCGGCGCCGCGACGGTGGACCCGCACAACTACGACCTGCTGCTCGTCGCGTCCATCGCCGCAGCAGCGCTCGCCGGACTGCGCAACCTCCCGATCGCGGTCTTGGGCGGGGTCCTCCTCGGCCTGGCGGAGGGACTGGTCCAGGGCTACGTGCCGAGCGACTCCATCGCCTACAGCGCGCTCGTCCCGAGCCTCCCGTTCTTGTTCTTGCTCGTGCTCCTCATCTTCCATCCGACCCTGCGGCACCTTGAGGACACGCGCGACCCGATGGCCGCGATCGAGCCACCACCGCCGACCCCTGCGATCGCGATGCGGCCACCTTCCATCGACCGGGCGATCCGACGACTGCGCTGGCCCCTCCTCGGCATCATGGTGCTCGGCGTCGTCCTCCTCGTGCCGTCCGACTGGACGTCGGCGCTGACCCAGGGCGCGGCGCTGTCGATCGTGTTCCTCTCGATCACGCTGCTCACCGGGCTCGCCGGGCAGCTCTCGCTCGCCCAGTGGATGTTCGCGGGCATCGGGGCGTCCACGACCGCGCAGCTGGCCGGGAGCAAGCACTGGCCGATCCTGCTCGCCGCGCTCGCCGGCTCGCTCGTCGCCGGACTGGCGGGATGGATCGCCGCGCTGCCGGCGCTTCGGCTGCGTGGGCTGCCCGTCGCCCTCCTCACGCTGTGCCTGGCGCTGCTCGGTGACAACCTGCTGTTCCCCACGTCGTGGGTAGCCAACGGCTCGACGGGGATCGCCGTCCCGCGGCCGTCGTCGATCTTCGGGATCGACTTTTCGAGCGTGGACTCCGAGGGCTTCTTCGTGCTCACCGTCGTCGTCATGCTCGCCGTCGCAGGGATCGTGCACCTGCTCTTGCGGGGGACCACGGGCCGCGCGCTCACCGCTGTCGACGCGAGCCCGGTGGCAGCATCGGCGTCCGGGGTCCAGATCCGCCGCACGACCGTCCTCGTGTTCATCATGTCCGCGTCGATCGCGGGGCTCGGCGGCTCGTTCTGGGCGATGAACCAGCAGTTCGTGAGCTCGGACAGCTTCCTCTACTACTTCGGGCCCATCTACCTCGTCGTCGTCGTGGCCGTCGGCGCGACCACCGTCGAGGGCGCGATCACCGCGGGGATGGCGTGGGCCCTCATCAACAACGCGTTCACCAACCTGCCGAGCTCGGTCGGCGGCACACAGCTCGGATCCAAGGCCTTCACCGTGATACTGCTGTCCTTCGGGGCCTTCGCCTACGCCAGGCACCCCGAGGGGATCGTCGAGTTCGTCAAGCGGCGCATCGCTATGACGGTCTTCCGCACCGCCGAGAAGCGCGAGCGCCCGCTCGTGGCGTCGGTGAAGGACGCGTGATGAAGCGCCTCTTGGAGGTGCGCGACGTGTCACTGCGCTTCGGTGGCATCACCGCGGTGGACCACGTGAGCCTCGACGTCTTCGACGGCGAGGCTGTCGGGCTCATCGGCTCGAACGGCGCGGGCAAGACGACGCTGTTTCGGCTGATCGCGGGCGAGCTCGCGCTGTCGGGCGGCAGGATCCAGTTCGACGCCTCGTCGCTCCCGCACCGGCCCGACCAGCGGGCGCGGCTCGGCATCGCGCGGACGTTCCAGCTCGTCCAGCTGTTCGGGGGCCTGACGGTCATGGACCACCTCTTGGTCGCGCTCCAGGCTCACGAAGGGCGCCAGGGGCCGCTGCGCGACATGATCTGGAAGGGCTCGTCGACGTCTGAGGAAGAAGCGCTCTGCCTCGACACGCTGCGGATGTGCGGGCTGCGCGAGGTCGCCGACGCGCCGGCGACCGCGCTCAGCCTGGGGGAGCGTCGAGCCGTCGAGCTCGCGCGCGCCCTCGTGGTGCGTCCCAGCCTCTTGCTGGCCGACGAGCCCTCCTCGGGGCTCGACACACAAGAGGCCGCCCGGCTCGCACGCGTGATCGCGAGGGCCCGGGCCGAGACCGGGCTCGCCGTGCTGCTCGTCGAGCACGACCTGCACATGGTCGAGGCCATCGCCCAGCGCGTGGTCGCGATGGAGGCGGGCCGGGTCATCGCCGAGGGCACCTTCGATGAGGTGCTGCGCGACGAGGGCGTCATCGCCTCGTGGCTCGGGCGGTCTGCGTGAGCGCGCTGCTCTTCGAAGACGTCCACGCCCAGTACGGGCCGTACAAGGCGCTGAACGGCCTGACCGTCACGATCGCTGCGGGAGAGAGCGTGGCGATCCTCGGTCGCAACGGCGCGGGCAAGTCGACGGTGGCGCGCGTCGCGAGCGGCCTCGTGCCGGTTGCCTCAGGGCGCCTCGAGGTGCTCGGTCGGCCCGTTGGCCGCACGGCACCGCACGTGCTCGCCCGCTTGGGCGTGGTGCACCTGCCCGAGGGGGTCGGCCTGTTCGCGGGGCTCACGATCGAAGAGAACCTCGCGCTGCGAGTGGGGGGACGGTCAAGGGCGGTGCGCCGCCGGCGCCTCGCTATGGCGCTCGGTGCGCTGAGCGACGAGCTGCGCGCGCGACGGCGAACGAAGGCGGGCCAGCTCTCGGGCGGCCAGCAGCGCCTGGTCGCCGTCACCGCCGCGCTCGCGGCCGAGCCTGAGCTGCTGCTGTGCGACGAGCCCGCGCTCGGCCTCTCGCCCGCCGCCGGCGACGAGGTCTACGCCGCCCTTGGCCGAGCACGCGACCTCGGCTGCGCGCTCGTCGTGATCGAGACGCGCCTCGACCGCATCGAGCACCTCTGCACGCGCGCGATCGTGCTCGACAAGGGGGTCGTCGTCTACGACGCCACCAGTGCCGACGCGAGCGGGATCATCGACGCGATGACCGGCCGCGCCGTCAGCTGATCATCGGTTCGGCGCGAAGGTGGCCTTGAGCACGCCGGATCGCTCGGGGCGCGCGAGCACGGCACCGACGTCGAGGTACCCCTCGAGGGGCTCTGTGTGCGTGACCATCCACGACAGGTCGAGACCGTCGGCGCAGGCGTCAAGGTAGTGCTCGATCGCGTGGCGGCGCTCGCCGCGGATCGTCTCGATGCCGAAGCCCGAAGAGCCCGTGACGGTGAGCTCTTTGAAGTAGATGGGCGTCCACTCGAAGCGTCGCGGCGTGGCCACCCCTAACAGCACCACCCGCCCGCGCATCGACGCGATCCGCACCGCGAGCTCGAGCGTCGCAGCGGTGCCGACCGTGTCGTAGACGACGTCGACGCCGCCCGGGTAGGACATCGCGAGGCCGTCGAGCGCAGGGCGCAGTGTGGTGCCGGCGAAGACCGCGAGCGCCTCGAGGGCGGCACCGCGAGGCTCGTGCTCGACGGTCAGGTGCGCGCCGAGGCGCCGAGCCGCGGTGTGCTGGTGCGAGTAGCGGCAGAGCGCAGCGACGCCCACGTCGGAGTAGGAGCGACGCAGGATCGCAACAGCCATCGTCCCAAGCGCGCCGGCACCGATCACGAGCGCCCGGCCGCCCGGCGGCGGCGGGGTGCGCAGGATCGCGTGCAACGAGACGCTGAAGGGGTCGGCCAGGACCGCGGCCTCATCGGGCACGCCTGCAGGGACACGGTGCAGCTGGCTCGCGTGGGCCGTGAAGCGGGTCGCGAAGGTGCCGTGCGCGCCGTGCGCGACGCCCATGTGGAGCCCCGGGCCGATCGGTCCGTCCAAGAACCGCTCGCACTGGGAGAGGTCGCCCGCCTCGCACGCCGCACACGCCGCAAAGCCCCTCGGCTCACAGCTGAGCCACGGGTTGAGCACGACGCGGTCACCGGGCTCGAAGCCCGTGTCGCGGCCGGTGGCCACGACGTCGGCCACGACCTCGTGGCCCAGGACGAACGGCAGCGCCGAGAACGCGGCCATCGGGTTGTCGAGGTCGCCCTCGGTGAAGTCGCCGAGCATGAGCCGTGCGTCCGAGCCGCACACCCCAGCGAGCCGGGGCGCACAGAGGACCTCGCCCGTGTCGGCGTGGACGTCGTCGAGCTCGTAGACACCGAGCGGCTGGGCGAGCAGGGTGCTGAGGACCTCGGGGTCGACCGCGCCGCTCGGGGTGCGCGCGCCTATGCGCTGGGCGGGCTCGTTGCCTCGGACCGCGCCGTAGACGAGGGCGCGTGTCATGGCTCGTCGGGCAGATGGACGAGGTCGCCGCGGATCGCCGCGACCATCCCGTCACGGAACCCCTGGAAGTCCGCCGTCTTCATCTCGACGATCGACCTGAGGTCCGGGACGTAGTGCTCCACGACCGTGCTGCTCAGCGCCTCGATGACCGTGTCAGCGACGAGATCCGGTGAGAATCGCTCACCGTCGTAGGCGGGCGGGTCCTGGCCATCGTGGTAGTCCCACATCTCGGTGTCGATCGGACCCGGCAGGATCAGGCGGACCTCCACGCCGGTGCCCGCGAGGTCGACCGATGCGGCCTCGGCGAACCCGCAGAGCGCGAACTTGGACGCACAGTAGGCGGCCTCGCCGCCGTTGCCGAGCCGACCGACGAGGCTGGACACGAACACGATGGTCCCGCTGCGCTGCTCGAGCATCGCTGGAATCGCCGCGAGCGCCGAGGAGACAGGGCTCAGGTAGTTGAGCTCCATCACCTCGCGGACCTGGTGCTCAGACAGGTCCTGGACGCGGCGGCGCATCGGCATGCCTGCGTTCAGCACGAGCGCGTCGAGTCGCCCGAAGCGCTCGATCGTGTCCGCCACGACCTTTCGGGCGGCGGCGAGGTCGCCCAGGTCGCACGCGCTCGCGACCGAGGCTGGGGCGTGCTCGCGGCAGTCGTCCAGCACGGCCTCGAGCTGCTCGTGGCGTCGTGCGACGCCCACGACCGTGGTCCCGCGCCTCGCGAGCGCACGCGCGCACGCCGCGCCGATGCCCGAGGACGCGCCAGTGACCAGACCAACGGCACCGCTCGGTGTGGTCACCGCGCCTCCTTGGCGCGCGAGGGGCGCGCACTCGCACGAAATGGGGTGAGCGAGGGGACTTGAACCCCCGGCCTCCAGGGCCACAACCTGGCGCTCTAACCTTCTGAGCTACGCCCACCAGGACGTTCCAGTGTGCCACAGGCACGAGGAGCCGACGCCGTCGGTGCGACCCGCCTCTCGCTGGAAGGTTTGGCCGCGTTGCTCGCCGCGGTGAATGCGGTTCGTGCTGCCCTCGCGATCGGGTCGTGGGAGAGGTCCTCGTCCTCGCTCGGATCGCGCGCGTTGTCGCGCTGGCGTCGCGTGAACAAGAGGGCCACGACCCCGATCACGATGACCAGCGGGCCACCGAGGAAGCTCACCTGGTAGAGCCGGTAGTCGAGCAGCGCGGCGTTCGGCACGACCCCCAAGATGCCCGGGGCCGTCGACGCGAACGAGACGTTGTAGGCGCCGGTCCTGGGCGCAACGAACGAGCCGCACTCCTTCACGGCATGGTCCTCGGTGAAAAAGGGCGTCTCGGAGTACGTCGCCTCGCTCGCCGAGGCGTGGACATGCAGGGTGGTCGCACCGAGGCTGAGCACAGCGAGGAGGTCCGACGGCTTGTCCGCGCCCCGGCAGGAGTACAGCGCGTACAGGCCATAGGTCTCGCCCTTGGTGAGCAGCTGCTGGGAGCCGCTCACAAGGTCGTTGTGCCCCACGGTCGGCACGCCGTTCACGGCGAACGGGCCGAGGAAGGAAAAGCCTCCGGACAGCGCGATGAAGAAGAGGACGACGCCCGCTGCGAGGACGCCGAGCGACGGCCACAGCGGCAGGTACCTGGGTGATCCCTCGTGCAGGTACCCGCCAGGGCACTTGCCGTTCGCGAGCAGCTCGCGGCCGCAGTACCTCCCGCGCTGGGTCTGCTTGTGGCAGTGCTTGATGGTGCCGTCTGCGGTGCTCGTGGCGGCCGCCTCCCGTGCCGCCGCGCCGTCGGGACGCGGCGTGGGCCAGTTCAGCACCTGTGCTGGCTGCCCGCTGGTGGCGGGCGCCCAGGTTGCCCCTCGGTACGCTCTTTGCGGCCTCCGTAGCTCAACTGGATAGAGCAGATGGTTTCTACCCATCAGGTTGCGGGTTCGACTCCTGCCGGGGGCGCGCGGTGATGTCGCAGGACATCGTGGACACGCAGCGCACGCGCCATCAAGGCACGCGGCCGACCTGCCCACAGTGACCGTCCAACGGCACTTGGCGTGCTGCAGACCGGCTGTAGCGACGCCATGTCAGGGGTCCTGTGCGCTCCTCTCTAGAGTCAGCACCGCCGGGGAGCGTGCACCAGCCGCGACGGCGTCACAGACGGGGGTCAGACGTGTCGAGCATGGATGCCGTCAACGAGGTCGAGCGACGTCGGTGGAACGACGAGGCGTGGACCGAGTCGTGGCCCAAGCGAGAGGCGCTGACGACTGCTGCGACCGCGGCGCTCCTTGATGCCCTCTTGCTCGAAGACGGCGAGCGCGTGCTCGACGTTGGCAGCGGTGCGGGCGCGACCACGTTGGAGGCGGCGCGACGGGTCGCACCGAGCGGGCTCGTCGTGGGCGCTGACGTCTCGGTCGCGCTCACGGACCTCGCTCGCCGTCGAGCAGAGGCCGAGCAGGTCGGCAACGCTCGATTCTTGGTGGCCGACGTCCAGGTGGAGCGAGTCGAGGGGGGCCTGTTCGACGTCGCCATGAGCCAGTTCGGCGTGATGTTCTTCGACGAGCCGGTTGCAGCGTTCGCAAACATCCGAGCGAACGTCGTCGCCGGTGCGAGGCTCTGCTTCGCGAGCTGGCTCACAGCGGCCGAGAACCCATGGTTCCTCGGCCCGGTGCTCCGCGAGTTCGTGGACCCGCCCCCCCAGCCGGGCCCCGGCAAGCACGCCACCGGACCGTTCGCGCTCGGGGACCTCGACGAGGTCGCCGACATCCTTGATGCCGCTGGATGGGCGGACGTCGTCTGCACGCCGGTGCGCTCGAGCGCCGTCGTGTCGCGAGACGCGGTCGGCGACGACGGCCAACTCCGATTCTTCGGGGTGACCGAGGCGCAGCTCGACGAGGTTCGGGCGCCCGTCGACGAGTACTTGAGCCAGTTCCTTTTCGATGAGGAGCGCTTCGAGCTCCCGACGTGCTTTGCGATCGTGACCGCGGCGGCGCCGTGATCGACGAAGCGCCGCTGGCGAGCGCGACGACGAGCAGCACCGACCCCGTGATCCGGACCATAGGCCTGACCAAGGTCTACGCCGGCGCTGACTTCCGCGCGGTGGACGAGCTCAACTTGTCGGTCGACCGCGGCGAGATCTTCGGGCTCCTCGGACCCAACGGTGCGGGCAAGACCACGACGGCGGGCATGCTCACGACGCGCGTGATCCCGACAGCCGGCTCGGCCTTCGTCGCAGGCGTCGACATCGTCGCGCACCCGACGCTCGCCAAGCAGGCCGTGGGCGTGGTCTCCCAGACCAACACCCTCGACCGCCAGCTCACGGTCTGGGAGAACCTCTACTTCCACGGCCGGCTCTTCGGCATGGGCGCCGCGGCGTCGCGGCGCAGGTCCGACGAGCTGCTCGAGCAGTTCCAGCTGTCCAAGTGGGCGGGCGCCTCGGTCTACGCGCTCTCGGGCGGCATGGCCCAGCGCCTCATGGTCGCGCGGTCGATCTTCCACCGGCCCGCTGTCCTGTTCATGGACGAGCCGACCGCGGGCCTCGACCCCCAGAGCCGCCTCGCGCTCTGGGACATCCTGCGCGAGCTGCACGCAAAGGGCCAGACCATCTTGCTCACGACGCACTACATGGAAGAGGCCGACCAGCTGTGCCAGCGCGTCGCGATCATGGACCACGGCCGGATCCTCGCCCTCGACACCCCCGAGGGCCTCAAGCGAAGCGTGGGCGTGGACACGATCGTGACGGTCAAGGCAGCCGGCGACCAGGCCGCGCTGGCTGCGTCCCTCGCCGCCGCACTCGTCGGCGTGACGAGAACGAGGGTGACCGAGCACGGTGTCGAGCTGCACGTCCGCGGCGGCGACCGGCTGCTCGCGCGCTGCGTCGCGGCCGCCGAGGAGGGTGGCTATGACGTCGAGGATCTCTCGCTTGCCGAGCCCACGCTCGAGACCGTCTTCATCAACCTGACCGGCAAGGAGCTGCGCGACTGATGGCTGCTGCGTCCAGGCTCGGTGCCGACAATGAGGTCCAGGGGGTGACCCGAAGCGCCTTTGCAGCGAGCCGCACGGCCCTCGGTGCCCTGCTGCTCCGCGACCTCGTCGTGCTGCGGAAGAACATCTGGGAGTTCGTGCTGCGCACGGTCGTCCAGCCGTTCCTGCTCTGCTTCGTGTTCCTCTTCGTCTTCCCGAAGATCGGCCAGGCCGTCGGCAGCACGCACTCGACGGGCGGACCGTCGGCGTTCGCGACGGTGCTCGTGGCGGGGGTCGTCGGCATCTCGATCATGTTCCAGGGTGTCCAGTCCGTGGCCCTGCAGATGTCCCAGGAGTTCGGGTTCACCCGCGAGATCGAGGACCGGGTCCAGGCCCCGTGCCCGATCTGGCTCGTCGCCATGGCCAAGGTCCTGTCAGGATCGGTCCAGGGCATCCTGTCGGCCCTGATCGTGCTGCCGATCGCCTCGGTCGTGCACGCCTCGGGCGTCGAGGCCCAGATCAGCCTCCACTGGTGGGTGGTCCTCACCATCGTCCCGCTGTCGTGCGTGGCGATGTCCGCGCTCGGCCTCGTGCTCGGCACCAGCTTCGAGCCGCGGAACATCGGGCTCATGTTCGGCTTCGTGGTGCTGCCGATCACGTTCCTCGGCGGCACCTACTACCAGTGGACCCGGCTTGCGCCGGTCACGATCGGGCGCTGGCACTGGCTGCAGACGATTGTGCTCGTGAACCCCCTCATCTATGTGAACGAGGGGATGCGCGCTGCCTTCACGGACGTGCCGCACATGCACCTGTACATCATCTATCCGGTGCTCGTGGGCTTCTGCACCGTCTTTTTGACCGTCGGGCTGCGCAACTTCCGCCGCCGGGTACTCAGCTGAGCGGCGGGGGTCCTGCGAGCGCGAAGCACGCCGGTCGTCCTGGCGTGCGCACGACCTCGCCGCGGGACTCCAAGAGCACCAGGTGCGCTAGCGTCTCGCCCGAGGCCGCTCGCTGGAGCCAGGGCGTGGAGCCTTCGAGGGGGCGCGACCAGGTGAGCCTGGTCGTGAGCTCCCAGCACGTGAGCGAGCCGACCGCGAGGGCCGTGAGGATCTCGTCGAGCCGCTCGCGGTGGTGCTGGCGAAGCTGCTCGACGCGGTCGGCCAGCCCCGAGAAGCGCCACTCGTGGCCAGGGAGGACCTCGTCGCACTCGAGATGCTCGACGGTCGAGAGGGAGCTCAGGTAGTCCGCCAGCGGGTTGTGGATCTGCTGGGTGTGCACCGCGATGTTGGGTGTGATCCGGGGGAGCACGTGGTCACCTGAGAGCAGGAGCCGTCGCGAGGGGCTGTAGAAGCACAGGTGCCCCGGCGAGTGGCCGGGAGTCCAGATGGCCCGAAGGTCCCAGCCGGCGAACTCGAGGACCTCGTCGTGCTCGATGAAGCGGTCTGGCGGCGCCATGCGCACGAACGAGCTGATCTGCATGGACGAGCCCGCGAGGTCGGGCACGAGCTCGCTCGGGACGCCGGAGACCTCGAGCAGGTCGGTCATCGACGCGATCATCTGCTCGGTCTCGACGTAGCGTCCCTTCAAGAGGGCCGCGTCCGCCGCGTGCAGGCCGATCCACGCGCCCGAGGCCTCCCGGACCCTGCCCGCGAGGCCGTAGTGGTCGGGGTGGATGTGCGTGACGGCGACCGCGCGCACCTGGGTGATGTCGGCCCCGAGGACCGCGAGCCCGTCGCACAGCGCCTGCCACGCCTCGGGTGTGTCCCAGCCGGCGTCGACGAGCGCCAGGCCGTCGTCGAGCTCCAGGGCGTAGACGAGCACGTAGCGCAGCGGGCTGTCGGGCATCGGCACGGGGATCGACCACAGCCCCGGCGCCACTTGCTCGACGGGCGGCAGCACGCGCGCATCCCAGGCCTCACGCTGGGCTGTCCCGGTCACGTGCACGCCGCACGGTAACAACCGCACGGCGATGCCACGACCTCTTAGGTGTCACGCCCCGGTGCTGTGGTCGACGAGGCGGGACCTGGCATCTGCAGTGGTCCACCTCGAGCAAGGTGATCGCCGGCTCTGGTCGAGGCGCGTGTGCACGCTGAGGTCTCGTTCCACCATGCGTCTGCCCGGACCTGTAGGGCCATTCTGGTCGGGGCGCCCGGATTTGAACCGAGGACCTCCTGCTCCCAAAGCAGGCGCGCTGCCAAGCTGCGCCACGCCCCGTTGTCTGTATGTCGGAGTCGATCCGATCTGGTCTGACCCTCGGTCTACTCCTCATCAGACTTGAACCCGCGACCTCCTGCTCAAAGCAGGTGCGCTGCCAAGCTGCGCCACTCGCCGTGGTGCCGCCGTGACGGCAGGTGCATCGTACTGGTCGGGCCTCGCTGCGCCGTACCGCACGCGCCGCGGGCCGCGGCGCGCGGTGACGGGACCTACTTGTTGCCGAGGATGCGGTTGATCTTGGTGCCGCAGGTGGGACACGGTCCCTGCGCGGCGCGCCGCCCGTTCGCGAGCTCCACTTCCTCGCCTTCGAACTGGCGCTTCTCCCGGCACTTCACGCAGTAGCCCTCGAATGCAGCCATTGCTCCCCCTCTTGGCGGACATCGAGCGCTCCGCCGTTCGTGACGCTAGCGAGCGCCTGAGAGCCGTGACGGGACCGCGCCGGGCGTGGCCCTAGCGTGGGGCCGTGCCCGTGTCGCGCAGCGCAGCGGCGATCGAGGGCCTCGAGGAGGTCTGGGCCTCGCTGCTGGCACTCGGTCGGACCCTCAACGCGGCGCAGTTCGAGGTCTGCACCGAGTGCCCCGGCTGGACGGTGAAGGACCAGTTCAGCCACGTGATCGGCACTGAGCTGCTGCTCGAGGGGGTCGCCGCGCCCGACGGGGCGGCCCTACGGGCTCGCTACGTCCGCAACGACCTGGGCGAGCTCAACGAGCGCTTCGTCGAGGCCCGCCGGGCGCGCACCGGCACCGAGGTGCTCGACGAGCTCGCAGGGCTCACGTCGCGGCGGCTCGTCGCTTTGCGGTCGCTCGACGACGAGGCATGGGCCGCGATCGGGCCGAGCCCCATCGGCATGGTGCCCTACGTCGACTACATGGGGGTGCGGACCTTTGACTCGTGGGTCCACGAACAGGACGTGCGTGTGGCCCTCGGGGTCCCTGGCGGGCGTGGCGGGGCCGGCGAGCGCGTGACCCTCGACCGCATGGAGGCCTCGATGCCTTACGTCCTCGGCCGTCGCCTGCAGCCGCTGCCTGGCACGACGCTGCGCATCGACATCCACGGCGAGCTCGGCCGGACCGTCCAGCTCACCGTCTCGGTGAACGACGACGGTGCTGTGTGGGCACGCGCGATACCCGTCTTAGAACAGGCGCCGACCGCGTCGCTGCTGATGGACGAGGCGACCTTCGTGCGTCGCGCGTGCGGTCGGATCTCTGCAGAGGCGGTGCTCGGCTCGCCGGGCTTCGCAGCCGCCGGTGACACCGCGCTCGCCACCCAGTTCGTCGAGCAGATGGTGGTCATGATCTGAGCGCGAGGGCGCGCAGGCCCGCCGTTAGAGTGAGGCCCCTCCATGCGCGCAACTTCTGAGGTTCTCGACGACAACAAGGTCCGCATCGCCGTCGAGATCGACGAGCAAGAGGTCGAGGTCGCGCTCGCGAGCAAGGCCAAGGCGCTCGCCCGCGACGTGAAGATCCCTGGCTTCCGCCCCGGCCGCGCGCCCCGCCCGGTGGTCGAGGCGCGGATCGGCGGCGCCAAGGCGCTGCGCGACGAGGCGATGCGCGAGCTGCTGCCGGACTACTACGCGAGGGCGGTGTCTGCGACCGAGGTCGAGCCGATCTCGAGCCCCGAGCTCAAGGTGACCAAGGGCGAAGAAGAAGGGCCGGTCGAGTTCGACGCGGTCGTCGAGGTGCGCCCGCAGCTCCAGCTCGCCGGGTACGACAAGCTCCGCGTCACGATCCCCTCGCCGGTCGTGACCGACGACGAGGTCGACGAGATGATCGACCGCCAGCGCGAGCCCGACGCGGTCCTCGAGGCGGTCGCGCGACCGATCGTGACCGGCGACTTCGTGACGATGGACGTGCGGGGCCGCGTCGACTCCGGCCAAGAGGTCGTGAACGTGGACGACTACGTCTACGTCGTGGGCCAGGGCTCCATGGTCGACGAGGCCGACAACCAGCTCCCGGGCATGCGCGCGGGGGAGACCCTGGAGGTCGCCGGCAGCGCGCCGGGGGGCGCTGCGATGTCGTTCACGCTCACCCTGAAAGACGTGCGCGAGAAGCGGCTGCCGGACCTCACCGACGAGTGGGTGGCCGAGAACACCGAGCGCCAGACCGTCCACGAGCTGCGCGACGACTACATGGGCCAGATCCGAGACGAAAAGGTCCGCCAGGCGCGGCGCTACATGCGCGACGCGACGATGGCCGAGCTCGCGACCCGAGTCGCCGACGACGAGGTGCCGGATGCGCTCGTCGAGCACGAGACCTCGGAGCGCTTCGACGAGTTCCAGCAGTCGCTCCAGAGCTCGGGCATGTCGTATGACGACTTCTTCCGGATCACCCACCAAGACCCCGAGGAGTTCGCCAACCTGCTGCGCGAGGAGGGCCAGCGCAGCGCCAAGGTCGACCTGGCGCTGCGCTCGGTGGCCGCCCAAGAGCAGCTGGAACCGTCCGACGAGGAACTTGACGCAGAGCTCGACCGGCTCGCTGCGACGGTCCGCCGCAGCCCCGACAAGCTGCGCGAGGAGCTCGAGCGCTCCGGGCGGCTGGGGGCGCTTCGGGCCCAGAAGGCGAAGTCGCTCGCCGCGGAGTTCGTGATCGAGCGCGTCACCTACGTGGACCCCGAGGGGGCCGAGATCGACCCCGCCCTGCTCGTCGGCGGTCCGCTCGACGAGGCTGACACCACCGACGCCCCCGACGCGCTAGACCAAAGCCAAGACGAGCTGGCCGACACGACGGAGGACGCGTGAGCACGACCGACCACCTGAGGGCGAACGGGTACCTGGTGCCGACGGTCGTCGAGTCATCGAACCGCGGCGAGCGCGCCTATGACCTGTACTCGATGTTGCTGAAGGAGCGCATCATCTTTCTGGGCTCCGTCCTCGACGACACCGTCGCCAACCTCATCTGCGCCCAGATGCTGTTCTTGGAGTCCCAGGACCCTGAGAAGGACATCCACCTGTACATCAACTCGCCCGGCGGGGACCTGACCGCGCTGCTCGCGATCTACGACACCCTCAAGTACATCAAGCCCGACGTGTCGACCTTCTGCTTCGGCCAGGCGGCGTCGGCGGGCGCGGTGCTGCTCTCGGCGGGCACCAAGGGCAAGCGCTTCGCGCTGCCGCACTCGCGGATCGTGCTGCACCAGCCCTGGGGCGGGGTCGGCGGCCAGGCCTCCGACATCGAGATCCAGGCTCGCGAGATCCTGCGGATGCGCGACCTTCTCAACCAGATGCTGTCCGAGGACACCGGCCAGGACGTGGCGCGCATCGCCAAGGACACGGACCGCGACTTCGTGATGACCGCCGACGAGGCCGTCGTCTACGGGCTCGTCGACGAGGTCATCGCCTCGCGAGAGGTAACCACCCTCGCGGCGGTCGGCGCAGCCTAAGGTTTCCTCCGAGGCATCCAGCTCGGGAAGGGGCGACGTGGCGAAGTTCGGTGAGGGCGGGGACCTCGTCAAGTGCAGTTTCTGCGCGAAGTCCCAGAAGCAGGTGAAGAAGTTGATCGCCGGTCCGGGCGTGTACATCTGCGACGAGTGCATCGACCTGTGCAACGACATCATCGCCGACGAGCTGCATGAGCAAGTCGACGTCCCCTTCGAGGAGCTGCCCAAGCCGAAGGAGATCTTCGAGTTCCTGAACGACTACGTCGTCGGCCAGGACGGCGCGAAGAAGATCCTGTCGGTAGCGGTCTACAACCACTACAAGCGCGTCCAGGCCGGCCAGCCGAAGGACGACGCCGTCGAGCTCGCGAAGTCCAACATCCTGCTGCTCGGCCCGACAGGGTGCGGCAAGACGCTGCTCGCCCAGACACTCGCGCGGATGCTGAACGTGCCGTTCGCGATCGCCGACGCGACCGCGCTCACCGAGGCCGGCTACGTCGGCGAGGACGTCGAGAACATCCTGCTCAAGCTCCTCCAGGCCGCCGACTTCGACGTGAAGCGCGCCGAGACCGGCATCATCTACATCGACGAGATCGACAAGATCGCCCGCAAGGCCGAGAACCCCTCGATCACGAGGGACGTCTCGGGCGAGGGCGTCCAGCAGGCGCTCCTCAAGATCCTGGAGGGCTCGACGGCCTCGGTGCCCCCCCAGGGCGGCCGCAAGCACCCCCACCAAGAGTTCATCCAGATCGACACGACCAACGTGCTGTTCATCTGCGGCGGGGCGTTCGCGGGGCTGGACGAGATCATCGAGCAGCGCATCGGGCGCAAGTCGATCGGCTTCCGCGCGCACGTGGGCTCGGCGAGCGCCGACGAGGAGATCTTCCGCCACGTGCTGCCCGAGGACCTCATGCGATTCGGACTCATCCCCGAGTTCATCGGCCGCCTCCCGGTCATCGGCGCGGTGCGCCAGCTCGACCAAGAGATGCTCGTGCGCGTGCTCACCGAGCCCAAGAACTCGCTCGTGCGCCAGTTCCAGCGCGTCTTCGAGCTGGACGGCGTCGCCCTCGAGCTCACCGACGACGCGCTCGAGGCGATTTCGGACCTCGCGCTGCTGCGCGCGACCGGCGCACGCGGCCTGCGCGCGATCCTCGAAGAGGTCCTCTTGGACCCGATGTACGACCTGCCGGGCCGCACCGACATCGTGCGATGCGTCGTGGACTCCAACGTCGTCCGCGACCGCGCGGCCCCCACGCTCGTGCCGGCAAAGCCCACGCGCACCCGCCGCGCCGCGTCCTGAGCCAGACACGCGGCTCGCGTCGCCTCGACGCCGCCCTTGCCTGGCTCGGCACCCACGTCGACTACGAGCGCACCGCCCCGACGCGACGCGACGTCCCGACGCTCGAGCCGATCCAGCGCGCGCTGCACGCGCTCGGGGACCCGCACCATGACGTCGAGTTCGTGCACGTCACCGGCACCAACGGGAAGGGGTCGACGACAACGATGACCGCCGCGCTCCTCGAGGGCTCTGGGCGGCGGGTCGGCACCTTCACGAGCCCGGACCTGCACATGGTGAACGAGCGCATCGCCGTGGCCGGCGCGCCGATCGACGACGAGGACCTGGCCGCCGTGCTCGTGCGGCTCCAGGCGATGGAGGCGACCCTCGACGCGCGCCTCACCCGCTTCGAGCTGCTCACGGTCGGGGCGCTGCTGCACTTCGCCGACGAGGCGGTCGACGCCGCGGTCGTCGAGGTCGGCCTCGGCGGCACGTGGGACGCGACCAACGTCATCGACGCGAAGGTGGCCGTCATCACCAACGTCGCGCTCGACCACACCGAGGTGCTCGGCGACACCGTCGAGGCGATCGCGCGCGACAAGGCCGGGATCACCAAGGCCGGCTCGATCTGCGTGCTCGGGGACCCCGATCCGCAGACCGTCGAGCTGCAGGCGCAGCTCGCATGGGAGCGCGGCGCGTCGGCAGTGTGGCGCAACGACCATGAGGTCGTCCTCACCGCGAACGGCCTCGCGCTCGGCGGGCGCGTGATCTCGGTCCACACCCCGGTGGGCTCGCACGAGGACGTGCTCGTGACGCTGCACGGGCGCCACCAGGGGCCGAACGCCATGTGCGCGATCGCAGCCGCCGAGGCATTCGGCAGCGTCGCGCTCGACGACGACGTCGTTCGGACTGCCCTCGGCGGCATCCGAGTCCCGGGTCGCATGGAGGTGCTGTCGACGCGGCCGCTCGTGCTCGTCGACGGCGCGCACAACCCCGCGGGCACCGCCGCGCTGGCGGCGTCGCTCGACGAGGAGTTCAACGTCGTCGGGACCAAGCGCGCCGTGATCGGCGTGCTCACGAACCGCGATCCTGTGGCGCTCCTCGAGCCGCTCGCGGCGAGCGGCGTCGACGTCGTCTACTGCTGCCGCGCCGACACGCCTCGCGCGCTCGACCCCGAGGTCATCGCCGGCGCAGCGCGCTCGCTCGGCATGGACGCAGTCGTGCTCGACGACGTTGCCGGCGCGCTCGATGCGGCCCGTGCCGACGCCGACGAGGACGACCTCATCGTCGTCGCGGGGAGCTTCTACGTGGTCGGTGCCGCACGCGGCCATGCACTCGGGCTTCCCGCGCACCGGGGCTGAGGACCCCTGCTACCGTCACGCGCCGTGGAGCGCACCCTGGTCATCGTCAAGCCCGACGGCGTGGAGCGGCGCCTGATTGGCGAGATCCTGGGGCGCCTCGAGCGCCGGGGTTTGTGCCTGGTGGCAGGCGAATTGCGCCAGATCGACGAGGCGACGGCGAGGCGCCACTACGCCGAGCACGAGGGGAAGCCCTTCTTCGGCGACGTCGTGGCCTTCATCACGCGGTCCCCGTCGTTCGTCTGCGCCGTCGAGGGGCCGACCGGCACCTGGGCGATGGTGCGCTCGATGATGGGCGCGACCAATCCCGCCGACGCAGGCCCCGGCACCATCCGTGGCGATCTCGCGACCGAGCTCACCGAGAACCTGATCCACGGCTCGGACTCCGCTGCGTCCGCGGCGCGCGAGCTCGCGCTGTTCTTCCCCTCGCTGACCTAGCTGCGTGGCCGCGACGATCAGCGTCCTCATCGAAGAGGGCCGGACCAAGTGCTTCGCGAGCGCGCTCGACTGGCCCGGCTGGTCGCGCAGTGGACGCGACGCTCCCAGCGCGCTCGACGCGCTCGAGTCCTATCGCGATCGCTACGCCGGCGTGCTCGCGGCGGGCGCGATCGACGCGCCGACGGGGCGCCCCGTTGTTGCCGTGACGCTGCCTGGTGACGCGGGCACGGACTTCGGCGCCCCGACGGTGCACTGCGAGCTCGACCACCGCGCATTGCGCGCGCCCGACCGCGCGAGGCTCGTCGAGATCATGTCGGCGTGCTGGCAGCGCTTCGACGAGGTGGCCGCTGCCGCAGGCGCGTTGCGCTCAGGTCCGCGAGGCGGCGGGCGCAGCGTGGCAAAGATGGTCGCGCACGTGTGCGACGCCGAGGTCGCGTACGCGCGCGGTCTCGGGCTCAGGGTGTCGGCGACGAACGGCGACCCCGACGCCATCGACGCGCTGCGCGCGCGGATCGCCCGGGTCGTCGGCGGCGCCGAGCAGCCGGACCGTGCCGCGGCGCGGCCGCCTCGCTACATGGCGCGTCGGATCGCGTGGCACGTGTGCGACCACCTCTTCGAGATCGAGGACCGCTCCATATCCTGAGGGTCGCGATCGTCCAGCACGCCACTCGTCGCTGCGAGCGCGCACGTGCACACGTGCACACGTGCTCGCGGAGCCGTGATTCATGCACTATCACGGGCGCCTTGTCAGCCAGCGGATACTCCCGTACGCTGTGTGCAACGGCTGCACCGCTCGCGGCGCGCCACCGAACGCAAACAAGCCATGCCAGACAATCGCTTCTCACTCCTCGGCCGGGACATGGCCGTGGACCTCGGCACCGCCAACACGCTGGTCTACGTCCGCGGGCGCGGCATCATCTTGAATGAGCCCTCCGTCGTCGCCGTCGACGTGAAGGACGGCCGTCCGCTCGCCGTCGGCGCGGAGGCCAAGCGCATGATCGGGCGCACGCCGTCGAACATCCAGGCGATCCGCCCGCTGAAAGACGGGGTCATCGCGGACTTCGAGGTCTGCGAGAAGATGCTCCGCTACTTCATCCACCGAGTGCACCAGCGGCGCTTCGCGAAGCCGCGCATGGTCATCTGCGTGCCCTCGGGCATCACCGGCGTCGAGCAGCGGGCCGTCATGGAGGCCGCCGAGTACGCCGGCGCGCGCAAGGCCTGGATCGTAGAAGAGCCCATGGCCGCGGCGATCGGCGCGGGCCTGCCCGTGCACGAGCCGACCGGCAACATGATCGTGGACATCGGCGGCGGCACGACCGAGGTCGCGGTCATCTCGCTCGGCGGCATCGTGACGAGCCAGTCGATCCGCATCGGCGGTGACGAGCTCGACGAGGCGATCGTGGCGTACGTGAAGAAGGATTTCAGCCTCGCTTTGGGCGAGCGCACCGCCGAGGAGATCAAGATCGCGCTCGGCTCGGCGTACCCCCTCGAAGACGAGCTGCGCGCCGAGATCCGCGGCCGCGACCTCGTGACGGGGCTGCCGAAAACCGTGCTCATCACCACCGAGCAGATCCGCGAGGCGATCGAAGAGCCGGTCCAGGCGATCGTCGACGCGATCAAGGTCACGCTCGACCGGACCCCGCCCGAGCTGGCCGCGGACATCATGGACCAGGGGATCGTGCTCGCTGGCGGCGTGGCGCTGCTGCACGGCCTGGCCGCGCGCCTCGAGTCCGAGACCGGGATGCCCGTGCTCGTCGCCAACGACCCTCTCAGCTGCGTCGCGATCGGGAGTGGACAGTGCCTCGAGGAGTTCGACGTCCTCAAGCGGGTGCTCATCACCTCGTCGTCGCGCTGACGCTGCGTCGCCCGTGGCGCCGCCAAGAGGACGACGTCGACTCCTGAGCCTCTCGGGCTTCGTCTTGGCCGCCCTCACGCTCCTCGCGATCGGCGGCCCACTGCGCTCGGCGGGCTCCGGGCTGGCGAGAGCCGTCGTGTCGCCATTCGTCGACGTGTTCCGCGGGATCACCAAGCCCGTGGGCGAGACGTTCGCAGGCGCCTTCAACTACGCGAACGTGGTCGCCCAGAACCACCAGCTCGAGCGCGAGCTCGGCCGACTGCAGCTGCAGCAGCGCACGGAGGGCTTCGAGCAGACCCAGCTGCGCGACCTGCTCGCGCTCGACCGGCTTCCGTTCGTCGGCGCGCTGCACATCGCCGTCGCCCAGACCAACTACCAGAACCTCTCTGACTTCACCGCGACCATCGAGATCGACAAGGGCTCGTCGGCGGGCGTGCTCACCGGGATGCCGGTCGTGGGCGCTGGCGGGCTCGTCGGCATCGTGACCTCGACGACCTCGGGCGGTGCGACCGTGACGTTGCTCACCGACGCGAGCCAGTCGATCGGCGTGACGTTCGGGTCGAGGGGCTACGAGGCCGTCGTGCACGGGCAAGGACCGGGCAAGCTGCTCGACGAGGACTTCGTCGCCCCGGGCACCCCGGTGCACCGCGGTGAGGCGATGTACACGAGCGGGCTCCAGGGGGGCCTCTTCCCGGCGGGGATCCCGGTCGGGAGGGTCGTCGGCACCCAGACGCACCGTGGCGCGACCGAGCTGTCGATCTCGGTCAGGCCGCTCGCTGACCTCACCCGGCTCGACTACGTCGACGTCGTGCTCTGGGAGCCCGGCTCGTGAGCGCCTCGCGCTGGCTCTGGCTCATCGCGGCCGCTCTTGCCGTGGTCGTCGTCCAGCTGACCCTCGCCGACGAGCTCACGGTCGCGGGCGTCCATGCCGAGCTGGTCTGGGTGCTGCCGGTGGCCGTGGGCCTCGCGGCCGGCTCCAAAGCCGGCATGGCCGCGGGCCTCGTTGGCGGGGCGGTCGCCGACCTGTTCGCCCCGACGCCATTCGGGCTGGCTGCGATCGTGGGCGTGCTCCTCGGCTTCGCCGTCGGGCGGCTCGGCGAGGAGGGGATCGGGGACCTCGGGGGCTCGGCGTGGTGGGTCGCACCGGGGATCGCGTTCGGCGGCGGGCTCGTCGCCCCGGTCCTGTTCGCGATGTGCGGGGCCGCGATCGGGCACCGCTCCTACTTCTCGGCGACCCTCGGGGTTGTCTGCGTGCTCGACGCGTTCGCGTGCGCGCTGCTCGTGCGCCCGGTCATGCGCCTTGTCGGCTCGCGCATCGTCGACGACGCCACGCGGGCAGGGCCGCTCGAACCGGTGCGCGGGGCCCTGTGAGCCGCGCGGGCTGGCGACAGCGCGGGCTGCCGCGGGACCGGCGCATGCGCTGGCCCACGTTCCGGGGCATGACCGCGACGCGCATCACCGAGCGCAAGGGCCCGACGCTGCCGAACCCGCTCGCGGCCCCCGAGGACGTGGGCTCGAGGCCCGACGTGCGCCTCTGGGTGGTCGGCGGCGTCTTCGTCATGCTCTTCGCGCTCATGGGGGTCCGGCTCGCGTTCCTCCAGATCGTCCAGCACACCCAGTACCTCGAGGCCGTGGCGTCGAACTCGGTGCGCATCGTGACCGTGCCCGCGCCCCGCGGCGAGATCGTGGACCGCAGCTTCAAGGTGCTCGTGAGCAACTCAGTGCACCAAGAGCTCGTGATGTCGCGCGCTGAGGTGTCGTCGTACCCCGGGATCATCGGGCGTGTGGCCGCGCTCGCGGGCGTCACGCCGAACTCCATCGTCACGGCGCTGAAGAGCAACCAGTACAGCCCCTTCGAGCCCGTGCCGGTCCTGGCAGACACCCCGACGTCGGTGATCGTCTACCTCGAAGAGCACGCGACGGAGTTCCCTGGCGTGTCCGTGCAGACCGTGACGGAGCGCAAGTACCCGCCGGGCGGGGCGCTGGCGCCGCACCTGCTCGGCTACGTCGGGGCGATCACGGCATCGGAGTACGCCGCGCTCGCCGCGCGGGGCTACTCGAACACCGCGATCGTCGGCCAGACCGGCATCGAGGCCTTCTACGACAACTACCTGCGCGGCGTCGAGGGCGTGAAGAAGATCCTGGTGAACGCGTCGGGCATCCCGATCACGACGGAGTCGAACGTGCTCGCGACGGTCGGCGACACGGTCCAGCTCAACATCGACGCTCCGCTGCAGGCATTCGTCACCCAGGCGCTCGCGGCGAACATCCAGCGGGTCCGGAGCACCCGGGACCCGCGCTCGGGCCTGTACCCGCCGGCTGTGAACGGCGCGGTCGTGGTCCTCGACCCGCGCAACGGCCACGTGCTGGCGATGGCGAGCTACCCGACGTTCAACCTCAACGAGTGGGTGGGCGGGATCTCCAAGGCCAACTACGCCCAGCTCGTCCACTCCCAGGCCATGAACAACAACGTGGTCGGCGGCACGTTCACGCCGGGGTCGACCTTCAAGCTGATCACCGCGACCGCCGCGCTCAACGACCACCTCATCTCGCCGTTCCAGTACGTCGACGACACCGGCGCGTTCACCGTGCCGAACTGCCTGCAGGGCGCCGCGGGCTGCACGTTCCACGATGACGAGTTGTCCGGGCTCGGCGAGGTCGACATGCCGCTCGCGCTCACCGAGTCCTCGGACTACTACTTCTACAACCTCGGCTACATGTTCTGGGCCCAGCACGTCAACCTGGGCAGCGCCTACCGATTCGGCGCGACGCCGATCCAGGACATCGCGACGGCCTACGGCTTGAACGGCACGACGGGCATCGACCTGCCGTATGAGGCATCGAGCATCGTGGACAGCCCCCAGGTCCACGCGAACGAGCACCACCAGTACCCGACGCTGTACCCGAACGGCGGCTGGTACACCGGTGACAACATCGAGATGGCCTTCGGGCAGGGCGGGACCACGCTCACGCCGCTCGGCCTCGCCAACGCCTACGCCACGTTCGCGAACGGCGGGACCCGCTACATCCCCGAGGTGGCGGCGGCGCTCTACTCGCCGAGCGGGCGGTTGCTCTTGCGCTACGGCTCGCGCGTCGCGGCCCGCGTCGCGCTGCCGCCGGCCACGCGCAACCCGATCCTCCAGGGCCTGCTCGGGGTCGTGAACTCTCCGAGCGGCACCGGCTACTCGGCGTTCCACGCCTATGCCAACTTCAACCTGAGCTCGTTCCCCATCGCCGGCAAGACCGGCACCGCGACCGTCCTGAACGGCACCAAGAAGCTGGAGCCCAACAGCTGGTTCGTCGGCTTCGGGCCGGTGTACTCGCCGCGCTACGTGGTGCTGTGCGTGATCGGACAGGGCGGCTACGGCGCGAACGCCGCGGCCCCGATGGTCGCCCAGACCTTCGACTACCTCGTCGCGCACCCGGTGGGGTCCTTGGTGCTCCCGGGCCAGCACGCGACGACGCGCTCGCACCGTTGAGGCGCCGCGCATTCCCTAGGGTGGCGCGATGACGTCGGTGTGGGATCGCGTCGAGCCGCTCTTGTGGCATGTGGAGAAGCCCGCGCGCTACATCGGCGGCGAGGACGGGTCGTTCGCCGACGACAAGGGCCCCGAAGCGGTTCGCTGGCTGCTCGCGTACCCCGACACCTACGAGATCGGCCTGCCGAACCAGGGACTGCAGATCCTCTACGGGATCCTGAACGAGCGCGACGACGCCGCCGCGGAGCGCACCTACGCGCCGTGGAGCGACATGGAGGCAGCCATGCGCGCCGCACGCGTCCCCCTCTTCTCGGTCGAGTCGGCCCGGCCGGCTGACGAGTTCGACGTGCTCGCCTTCAACCTCTCCGCCGAGCTCACCTACACGAACGTGCTCAACATGCTCGACCTCGCCGAGGTCCCGCTGCGCACCGCGCAGCGAGGCGCAGGCGACACCGTCGTGCTCGCGGGCGGGCACTGCACCTACAACCCAGAGCCGCTGGCGGACTTCCTCGACGCGATCGTGCTGGGCGACGGCGAGGAGGTCGTCGGCGAGCTGAACGACGTCATGGCCGCGTGGCTCGCGACGCCGGAGCCCGGGCGCTCGCGACGCGACCTGCACGTGGCGCTCGCGCGCACCGAGGGCGTCTACGTCCCGTCGCTGTACACGCCGCGCTACGTCGCGGGCCGACTCGCCGGCTACGACGTCGATCCCGCCGCGCCCGAGACGATCGACAAGCGCACCGTCGCGGACCTCGGGCAGTGGCCGTACCCGCGCGCACAGCTCGTCCCGCTCACCGAGGTCGTGCACGACAGGCTGAACGTCGAGGTCTTCCGCGGGTGCACGCGTGGGTGCCGGTTCTGCCAGGCGGGCATGATCACGCGCCCGGTGCGCGAGCGACCCAAGGACCAGGTCATCGACATGGTGCGCAAGGGCATCGAACGAACGGGCTACGACGAGGTCGCGCTCACGTCGCTGTCGACAGCTGACTTCTCAGGCATCGGCGAGGTGGTCGCCGCGCTCACCGATCCCGCTCAGGGCGTGCCCCAGGTGGCCGTCTCGCTCCCGTCGCTGCGCGTCGACGCCTTCACGGTCGCCACCGCCGCGTCGATCCAGCAGGTCCGTCGCACCGGGCTCACCTTCGCCCCCGAGGGCGGGACGTGGCGCATGCGCCGGGTGATCAACAAGCTCATCAGCGACGACGACCTGTACTCGGCGGTCGACGCGGCGTTCTCGCAGGGCTGGCGGCGCGTCAAGCTCTACTTCCTCATCGGGCTGCCCACCGAGCGCGACGAGGACGTCGTCGCCATCGCCCGGCTCGCCGCCAACTGCGTCGAGCGGGGCCGCGCGCACCACCAAAAGGCGTCGGTGACCGCGTCGGTGGGCGGGTTCGTGCCGAAGGCCAACACGCCGTTCCAGTGGCACGAGATGGACAGCCCGAACGAGCTGCGCCGCAAGGTGTCGCTCCTGCGAAACGAGGCTCGCGCGACAAGAGGCCTCGAGATCCGCTGGCACGATCCCGACGCCACGGCCGCCGAGGGCATCGTCTCGCGTGGCGACCGCCGCATCGGCGCGGTTATCGAGCGCGTGTGGCGCGACGGCGGGACCTTCCAGGAGTGGTCCGAGCGATTCGAGCTGGCCCGTTGGGAGGCCGCCCTTGCAGCCGAGGGCCTCGATCTCGCTACGACGGCGCTGCGCGCGCGGGGGCGCGACGAGATGCTCCCGTGGTCCCACCTCTCGGCCGGCCTGCACCCGGACTTCCTGTGGGGCGACTACGAGGCGTCACTCGCCGCAGAAGGCGTCGAGGACTGCCGCTGGACCCCGTGCTACGACTGCGGCGCCTGCACGACCTACGGCATCGAGCACGTGGTCGCCTCGACGTCGCCGCCCGCGGGCGGGTCCCAGGGCACCGGGCAGGGCCTCGACCTCACCGGGCCGGTCACCGTCGAGCTCGGCGCCACTCGACGGTGAGTGACGCGCACCTGGACGCCGGGCGCGCCGCTACCGGTGTCCTCGAGCTCCCCGAGCGGCTTCGCCTTCGCTACCGCAAGCTCGGCAAGGTGCGCTTCACGTCTCAGCGCGACCTGGCTCGACTGATGGAGCGCGCCATGCGGCGCGCGTCACTGCCGCTGCGGCGGTCCGCGGGATTCTCGCCCCGGCCGCTGCTGAGCTTCGGGCTCGCGCTGCCGACGGGGTGCTCCTCGCTCGCTGAGTACCTGGACCTGCGGCTCGACGAAGCGTCTGCGACATCGCCCGAGGTCCGCGTCGTTGCCTCGACCGAGGTGGACTTCACACACCTCGCCCGGCTGTGCGCGATCTTGTCCTCGATGCTGCCTGCGGGCATCGACGTGACCGCCGCAGCCACGCTCCACGGTCCGGAGGTCTCGCTGCAAGAGGCGGTAGCATCCTGTGACTGGGAACTGGAGGTGCTCGGCGTGGGTCCAGCAGAGGCAGCCGGACGGGTCGAGCGACTGCTCGGCGCCGACGCTGTCATGGTCACGCGCGAGCGCAAGGGCCGCGAGGTCGCTGACGACCTCCGCCCGTCGATCCTCTCGCTGCGCGTGGCCGACCGGCCTGCACGGGTGCTCGACGGGCTCGGCGACGTCGTGGGCATCGAGGCCTCGGTGACGACGCGCCCGCGCGGCGTGCGCCCCGGGGAGCTGTGCCGGGCGCTCGGCGACCAGGTCACGCTGCTTGGTGCGTGCCGCACCCACCAGTGGATGGAGAACGAGGACCGGACCGTCCGGGCGGAGCCGCTCAGTGAAGCTGGCGTCGCCTGTGTCGGCCTTCCCGCGCGCACAGAGGTGCTCGGCGGGTGAAGACGCTGCAAAGGACGCCCACACATGGACGACAACGACCGACTCGATTCGTCGGGCATACCCGTGCCCGTGCCCGCGGGGCCGGCTGAGGGGACCACCGCACCGAAGGTCGGCGACACGCGCCCGGCCCCGAAGGTGGGCGACACGAGGCCCGCGCCCCAGAGCGCGGGCCTGACCGGCGGCGCCGACGCCCCCGAGCGCAGCTCTCGCAGCCGCGGGCGGCGCGGCGGAAGGGGCAGAGGCCGTGGCCGGTCAACGGCCGAGGCCCAGGCGGGCGCCCCGACCCGGGCGACCCGTGACGACGGCCCGGTGATGGCCTCGGCGCCCGCGCCGTCAGAGGACGGCTCCCGGGGACGCTCGAGGTCTCGCCGCCGGCGCGGCCCCGAGCGCAAGCGCCCCATGGGCCGGTACCTCATGTGCGTCCACGAGACCCCGTCGGCGACCCACATCGCCACGCTCGAGGGCCGGAACCTCGTCGAGCACTCGGTCGCCAAGGCGACCAACGAGACCACCCAGATCGACGGGAACATCTACGTGGGTCGGGTCCAGAACGTGCTCCCGGGCATGGAGGCGGCCTTCATCGACATCGGCATCCCGAAGAACGGGGTGCTGTATCGCGGCGACGTCCTGTATGACCAGGACGACGTCGAGCAGTCGCGCTCGCGCCCTTCGATGCGGATCGAAGAGATGCTCAAGTCCGGCCAGACGATCCTGTGCCAGGTGACGAAGAACCCGATCGGGGCCAAGGGCGCCCGGCTCACCCAGGAGGTCTCGCTCCCGGGGCGCTTCGTCGTCCTCGTCCCCAACTCCTCAGCCTTCGGGATCTCCAAGCGCCTGGGCGACACCGAGCGCCGCCGCCTGCGCAAGATCACCGACGAGATCCGCCCCGATGGCCACGGGCTCATCGTGCGGACCGCCGCTGAGGGCGTGTCGGCCGAGGAGCTGCGCCGCGACGTCGGGTCGCTCGTGGCCAAGTGGACCGAGATCGAGCAGCGCGCCGCGACGTCCAACCAGCCGCGCCTCGTCTACCGGGACCTCGACCTGGCGGTCAGGATCCTTCGCGAGGAGCTCAACAGCGACTACCGCGGCGTGCTCATCGACGACCGCGAGCTGTTCGACAAGGTGCGCGACTACGTGACGGCGGTCAACCCCGAGCTCGCGGACCGCATCGAGTACTACGACATCGAGGCCGAGGAGCTCCCGATGTTCGAGCGGTACTTCGTCCACGAGCAGCTCCACAAGGCGCTCGACCGCAAGGTCTGGCTGCCCTCGGGCGGCTCGCTCATCATCGAGCGCACCGAGGCGCTGACCGTGATCGACGTCAACACAGGCAAGAACATCGGCAAGTCGAACCTCGAAGAGACGGTCTTTCGCAACAACCTCGAGGCGGCGGCCGAGGTCGCCCACCAGCTTCGGCTGCGCGACATCGGCGGGATCATCGTCATCGACTTCATCGACATGGAGACCAAGCAGAACCGCGAGGCCGTCGCGGGCGCGCTGCGCGAGGGCCTCTCGCGGGACAAGACGCGCACACAGGTCTTCGACATCTCCGAGCTGGGCCTCGTCGAGATGACCCGCAAGCGCGTGTCCGAGGGACTGCTCGAGTCGGTGTCGACGGTCTGCACGGTCTGCGAGGGGCGGGGCACCATCCTCGACGCGGACCTGTCCTTCGGCTGAGTGGATCGTGGCGACGGCCCCATCGCCAGCCGAGCGTGACGTCGCGGCGACCAAGCGGTCCTACCTGTTCGTGCGGGCTATGAGCGTCGCTGCATGGCTGGCCGTGCTCGGCGCAGTCGGGGGAGCGACCATCGGCTCGCACCGCTCGGGGCCGGCGGCCGACGCGTTCTGGGCGATCGCCGCTGTGACGGGGCTCGCGCTGTGCGGCTGGCTCGCGTTCCTCGGCGGGCTCCGGCGCCGTGACCTGTCGCGCATCGAGCGACCCGCGCCGCGCTATGACCCGCGCTCTCGCTGAGCGGTCGGACACGAGTGGAGCAGCGGCTAGCATCGCTGGGCCATGTACGCCGTCATCAGGACCGGAAGCTCACAAGAGCGCGTCCGCGAGGGCGAGCGCGTGCGCATCGACAAGCGCTCAGACGAGGTCGGGTCCAGCATCTCGTTTGAGCCCGTGCTGCTCGTCGACGGCGACCAGGTCCTGACCGGGCCCGCGCTCAAGGGCGCCGCCGTCACCGCGACGGTGATCGGCGAGGAAAAGGGCCCCAAGATCCGGGGGCTCACCTACAAGCCAAAGACCCGCCAGCGTCGCCGCTGGGGCCATCGCCAGCAGTACACGACCGTCGAGATCACGAGCATCTCGGCCAAGGGCTAGGAGCGAGATGTCAAAGACCAAGGGAGGCGGGTCCACCCGCAACGGTAGGGACTCGAACGCGCAGCGACTCGGCGTCAAGGCCTTCGACGGGACGGCCGTCACGGCCGGCTCGATACTCGTGCGCCAGCGGGGGACCAAGTTCCACCCCGGCATTGGCGTGTCACGCGGCGGCGACGACACCTTGTTCGCGACGCGCGAGGGGTTCGTGAAGTTCGGCAACCGCAACGGCCGCAAGCTGGTGGACGTCCTCGAGTCCTGAGCTGGCGCGAATCGACATGACAAAACCCCCGGGTCCGCACCCGGGGGTTTTGTCATGCTCGCCCTTTCGGGCCGACAGCTAGCGGTTGATCCGCGGCGCCTTCTCCTCGCCACGCACGACCTTCTTGAAGGAAGCGCCGATCGACACCTTCGGTGCCTTCGATGCCTTCACCTGGATCGGCTCGCCTGTCTGGGGGTTGCGCGCGGTCCGCGCCTTGCGCTGCACCTGATCGAAGGACATGAAGCCGGTCACGGTGACCTTCTCGCCCTTTGCAACCGCGTCGAGGACGACATCCTCAAAGCCGCCAAGCACCTCGGCGACGGTGCTCTTGGCGATGCCCGTGTGGGTCGCGACTGTCTCTACCAACTCGGTCTTGTTCACCGGGTGGACTCTCCTTTGTGGTTGGAATCCCGGAAGGTTCCGGGCCATCGAGGGCTAATCATGCCCTTTTCTCGGGCAGGGGTCGGTGATCCCGCCTCGCCGGACCCCGATGGGTGCCTGCGCGGGACCGGGACCACGGGGCCCCACTTCTAGGATCGCGAGCATGTCGGGCTTTGTTGACAGGGCCCAGCTGCACGCCAAGGGCGGCGACGGGGGCGCTGGGGCGGTGTCCTTCCGCCGCGAGGCGCACGTCGACAAAGGCGGCCCTGACGGGGGTGACGGGGGTGACGGCGGTGACGTCTGGCTGGTGGCGGACACCAACCACTCGAGCCTGCTCTCCTTCAGCGACCACCCGTTCCGGCGCGCCACCGACGGGGTGCACGGGCAGGGCAAGCGCAAGCACGGGGCGACTGGCGAGGACCTCGTCGTGCCCGTTCCGGTGGGCACGTCCGTGCGGACCTTGGAGGGCGAGATCCTCTGCGACCTGGGCGTCGCGGGCGACCGGTTCGTGGTGGCGGCCGGCGGCCAAGGGGGCCACGGCAACGCGCGGTTCGGGTCCAATCGCCGCCGTGCGCCCACGTTCGCCGAGCAAGGCGAGCACGGTGAGGAGCGCTGGTGCGACCTCGAGCTGCGCCTTGCCGCCGACGTCGCGCTGATCGGCTTCCCGAACGTCGGCAAGTCCACGCTGCTGTCGCGGGTGTCGGCCGCCAAGCCAAAGGTCGCCGACTACCCGTTCACCACGCTCGTGCCGCACCTGGGCGTGGTCCGCGTCGGCGAGCGCCCCGGGCGGCCCTTCGAGGCCACCGAGTTCGTGATGGCCGACGTGCCGGGGCTCATCGAGGGCGCGGCCGAGGGACGCGGCCTCGGCCACGAGTTCCTCCGTCACGTAGAGCGTGCCCGCGTGCTGTGCGTGCTGCTCGACCTCTCCGCGTCAGCGCCCGCGCCACCGGCGCGCCAGCTGGACGTGCTGCTCTTCGAGCTCGCGTCGCACCTCCCCGAGCTAGCCGACCGCCCGCGGATCGTGGTCGGCTCGAAGCGCGACATCGCCGCAGACGACGTGGACGACACGGTCGCCGAGCTCGCGGTGTCCTCCCAGCGCGGCGACAACCTCGACGTGCTCGTCGCCCAGCTCGCAGCGCTCGTGACGGCCGCGAGGCGCACGGAAGCCGAGCTGGTGTCGGCGACGCCGCGCGTGCATCGGCCCACGACCGAAGAGGTCGAGGTGCACCGGCACCCCGACGGCTCCTTCGAGGTCACCGGCCGCGCCGCGGTGCGCGCGGTCGGCCTGAGCGACCTGACCGACCTCGGCGCGCTCGACGAGCTGCACCGCCGCTTGGAGCGCCTGGGCGTTGACCGCGCGCTCGCCCGCGCCGGCGCCAAGGACGGCGACGACGTCGTGATCGGCGGCGTTGCGCTGACCTGGGCCGCGGGCCACGGCGTCGATGCCGCGCTCGAGCCCGAGCGTCCGCCACGGCGCGCGAGGCGCAACCGGGGGTCCTCAGGGGGTGGCTGAGCGAACGATCGTGGTCAAGCTCGGCTCGACGTCGGTCACCGATGCCGCCGGCGCACCCGACACCGAGCTGCTGGTCGCCCTCGCCTCGCAGTTCGCTCTCATCCGCTCGCGGGGCACGCGCGTCGTGGTCGTGAGCTCCGGCGCCGTGGCGACGGGCCTCAGCACGCTCGGGCTCACGACGAGGCCGACCGACATGGCCGCCCTGCAGGCGGCCTCGGCCGTCGGGCAGCCCCGCGTGGTGCGCAGCTGGCAGGACGCGCTCGGTCCGCATGGGATCCACGTCGGCCAGGTGCTGCTCGATCCTGCTGACCTGTTCTCGAGGCGCCAGTACCTGCTCGCACGGCGGACGTTCGCCGCCCTGCTCGAGCTCGGCGTGGTCCCGGTCGTGAACGAGAACGACGCGGTCGCCGACGAAGAGATCCGCTTCGGTGACAACGACCGGCTCGCCGCGCTGGTCGCCGTGCTCATCGGCGCGAGTCGACTGGTCCTGCTCACCGACACGCCCGGCCTGTTCACCGAGGACCCCGCGACGAGCGCGGCGGCCACGCTCATCGACGAGGTGACCGAGATCGACCACGAGCTCGAGGCCGCCGCGGGCGCCAGCTCGAGCGCCGCGGGCACCGGGGGCATGGCCTCCAAGCTGGCCGCAGCGAGGCTGGCGACGTGGTCGGGGATCGAGACGCTCATCGCTGACGCGAGGGACGACTCGGTCGTCGTGCGCCTCGAGGACGGCACCGGGGCCACGTCGACGCGATTCCGGGCCCGCGAGCGCCCGCTGCCCGCTCGCAAGGCCTGGATCGCCTTCGCCACCGCCCCCAAGGGCCGCCTCGAGGTCGACGACGGCGCGAGGCGCGCGCTGCGCGGCGGTGCGAGCCTGCTCCTCGCGGGGGTTCGCGCGCGCGAGGGCGACTTCGCCGTCGGCGACGCCGTCGAGGTGACAACAGGCGGTGCGCTGTTCGCCAAGGGGCTCGCCCGATGCTCGTCGAGCGAGCTCGCTCGGCACCCAGATGGCACACCTGCCCCGCGCGACGTCGTGGTCGTCCACCACGACGACCTGGTGGCGCTGGACTGAGGCGCTGATGCGCACAGGTACGATTCGCCGATGGCGGACCTCGTGCTGAGCGCGCAGGGCGCTGCGGTGAAGGAGGCAGCCCAGGTCCTGCGCGGTGCCTCGGGGGCGACCAAGGACGCCGCACTCCTCGGCGCCGCCGACGCGATCGGCGAGCGGGCAGCGACGATTCTCGCGGCGAACGCCCACGACCTCGAGGCGGCACGCGCTGCCGGGGACGCGCCCGCGGGCATCGACCGCCTCGCCCTGGACGAGGCTCGCCTCGGTCTGATGGCAGCGGGACTGCGCGCGATAGCGGCGCTGCCCGATCCCGTCGGCGAGGTGGTCGACGGCTCGGTGCGCCCGAACGGGCTCCGCATAGAGCGGGTCCGCGTGCCCCTCGGCGTCGTCGGCGTGATCTACGAGAACCGCCCCAACGTGACGAGCGACGCGGCGGGGCTGTGCCTCAAGGCCGGCAACGCGGCGTTCCTCAGGGGCTCGGCGAGCGCCCAGGAGACGAACCTCGAGATCGTGGCCGCCCTGCGCGAGGGCCTCTCTTCTGCGGGGCTGCCCAAGCCCGCGGTGAGCCTCGTCGAGGACACGAGCCGAGAGGCGGCCGTCGCGTTCATGCAGCTGCGCGGGGTGATCGACTGCCTCATACCTCGGGGCGGCCGCTCGCTCGTGGCGGCGATGGCCGAGCACGCGACCGTGCCGTACGTCCTCGACGGCGACGGGAACTGCCACGTGTACGTCGACCGCGCCGCGGACCTCGACATGGCGTCGCAGATCGTGGTGAACGCCAAGACCTCGCGCCCCGGGGTGTGCAACGCGGCCGAGACCCTGCTCGTGCACCGCGACGTGGCCGAGCGCTTCTTGCCCCAGGTGGCGAGCGCGATGCCCGAGGTGCTCCTGCGCGGCGACGAGGCGACGCGCACGCTCGTGAGCCGTGCGCAGCCCGCGACCGATGAGGACTACGCGACCGAGTTCCTCGACCTCGTGCTCGCCGTCCGCGTCGTCGACTCGATCGACGCGGCCATCGCACACGTGGCTCGCTTCGGCTCGGGGCACTCCGAGGCGATCGTGACCGCCGACGTCGCTGCCGCGGACCGCTGGGTCCGCGACGTCGACGCCGCCGCGGTCCTCGTCAACGCCTCGACGCGCTTCGTCGACGGCGCAGAGCTTGGCCTTGGCGCCGAGGTCGGCATCTCCACCCAGAAGCTGCACGCGCGCGGGCCGATGGGGCTCCGCGAGCTCACGTGCACGAGATGGGTCGTACGCGGCGAAGGGCAGGTCAGGTGACGTCACTGAGAGACGAGGTGGAGGACCCGCTCGGGCTCGACCATGTACGTGCGCCGAGGTTCTCCTCGCCCGACGAGGTGGGGGCCGCGCTCGCGGCCAATCGCTACCTGGCCGACCCGTCGATCGCGAGCGTCGTGTACCTGGCCGACCGGCTCATCAAGCCGGTGCTCATCGAGGGGCCGGCGGGCACGGGCAAGACCCAGCTCGGCAAGACCGTCGCCGAGGTGCTCGGCGCGAGGCTGATCCGGCTCCAGTGCTACGAGGGCATCGACGAGTCAAAGGCCCTCTATGAGTGGAACTACCGAAAGCAGCTGCTGCGCATCCAGGCGGGCCAGCAAGACGAGGGCACGATGAACTGGCACGAGCTCGAGGGCGACATCTTCTCGGACGAGTTCCTGCTCACCCGGCCGCTCTTAGAGGCCATCCGCTCGACCGACCCCGTCGTGCTCCTCATCGACGAGGTGGACCGCGTCGAGGTCGAGACCGAGGCGCTCCTCTTAGAGGTGCTCTCGGAGTACCAGGTGTCCATCCCCGAGCTCGGCACGCTGACGGCGACCCAGCTGCCCCTCGTCTTTCTCACGTCCAACAACACCCGCGAGCTCTCAGAGGCGCTCAAGCGGCGCTGCCTGTACCTGCACCTCGGCTACCCCGACGTCGAGCGCGAGCGCGCGATCGTGCTGTCGCGCGTCCCGGGGGTCTCCACCGCGCTCGCGACGAGGATCGCCGAGGTCGTCCGCTCCCTTCGCCAGCTGGACCTGCGAAAGGCGCCGTCGGTGTCCGAGACGCTCGACTGGGCGCGCACGCTCGTCGTGCTCGGGCGGACCGAGATCGGCGACCAGGACGTGAAGGACACATTGCATGTGCTGCTGAAGTTCCAGTCTGACATCGACAAGGCGTCCAAGGAGCTGCTCGGGAACCGGGCCTGATGCTCGACCTCCTCGGCTCTTTCGTCGGCGAGCTGCGCGACGCAGGCATCCCTGTGTCCACGACCGAGCACCTGGACGCAGCGCGCGCCCTGGTCGCGATCGATCTCATGGAGCGCTCCGTCATGAAGGCGGCGCTGTCGACAACGCTCGTGAAGGACGAGACGCACTTCGCCGCGTTCGACCTTGCCTTCGAGATCTTCTTCGCCTCGGTGTCCGCCCAGGCCGCCGCCAACCAGCTCGATGAGCCTGAGCACGAGGCCGGTGAGCCAAGCTCGCAGCGCGGCGCAGAAGGGCAGGGCAAAGGCGGCGGCGGCGGTGCGTCCGGCGAGGTCTCCGCCGAGGAGCTCGCAGCCATGCTCTTCCGCGCGCTGCGCGAGGGCGATGCCGGAATGCTCGCCGAGGGCGCGCGGCTGGCGGTGTCGAGGTTCGCGGGCATCGAGCCTGGCCGCCCCGTCGGGGGCACCTACTACCTGTACCGCACGCTGCGGAACCTGGACCTCGACGCCCTGCGCGCGTTGCTGCAGTCCGCCGCAGCGGGGGAGGGGGCGATGAAGGGCTCGCTCGCCGAGCGCCTCGCGCTCGACGACGCCTCGGGGCGCATCGACCAGCTGCGGCGCGCGATCGAAGACGAGATCCGCCGGCGCCTGGTCGAGGACAGGGGCGCCTCGGCGCTCGCGCGCTCGGTGCGCCGCCCCCTGCCCGAGGACCTCGACGTCATGCACGCGACGCGCGACGAGCTGACCGCGCTGCATCGCGCGCTCGTCCCGCTCAGCCGCAAGCTCGCGATGCGCCTCGCGCGCAAGCGCCGCCGTGGCCACCGCGGCTCGCTGGACCTGCGCCGCACGGTTCGCCAGTCGATGTCCACGGGCGGGGTGCCGATCAACCCTGTGTTCAAGCCGCCGCGACCCGCGAAGCCAGAGATCTTCGTCATCGCGGACGTCTCAGGCTCGGTCGCGAGCTTCGCGCGCTTCACGCTGCTGCTGGTCCACGCGATCTCCGCGCAGTTCCGCAAGGTCCGCAGCTTCGTGTTCGTGGACGCGCTCGACGAGGCGACGAGGTTCTTCGAGGGCACGGCCGACCCCGCCGACGCGGTCGCTCGCATCAACACCGAGGCCGACGTGGTCTGGATCGACGGGCACAGCGACTACGGCCGCGCGCTCACCCAGTTCCACGAGCGCTACGCGAACGACGTGACGCGGCGAACGAGCATCCTGCTGCTGGGCGACGCGAGGAACAACTACCACGCCTCGCAGGCCTGGGTCCTCGACGACCTGCGCCGCCGCGCCCGCGCGGTCTACTGGCTCAACCCTGAGCCGCAGAGCTACTGGAACTCGGGCGACTCGATCGTGGCCGCCTACGCGCCGCACTGCGACGCAGTCGTCGAGTGCAGGACGCTCCGCCAGCTCGAGAAGTTCGTCGGGACGCTCGCGTGACGTCACGCCCGCCGACCTCGATGCGCACCATCGGCAACGCCCAGGACGCCCACACCCGCATCGTGCTGGTGCGCCATGGCGAGCCGGTGGTCGCGACCCTCGGCATCGTGGGCGGCCCGGTCGGCGACACGGGGCTGACCGAGATCGGGCGCACCCAGGTGCGCTGCCTCGCGGACCGCCTCGCGACCTCGCGCGAGCTCGGCGCGGTCGCCGCCCTGTACGCCTCGACGCTGCCCCGCGCCGTGCAGACCGCCCAGCTGCTCGCCCCCGCCTTCGGCGGCATCGAGGTGCGCGAGCGCCACGACCTGCGCGAGCACGACCCCGGCGAGCTCGACGGGCTCACGTGGACCGAGGCAGCCGAGCGATTCCGTATGGTCGACTTCGACACGGAGCCCGACCTGCCCGTCGGTCCCGGCGGGGAGTCGCTGACGGCGTTCCACGAGCGCGCACGGCGGGCGATCGAGTCGCTCGGCGACGACCACGCCGGCGAGACCGTCGTCGTTGCGTGCCACGGCGGGATCGTGGCAGCTGCGGTCGGTCTCGTCTTCGGGCTCGCCGTGAGCGCCCGGGTCGTGCTCCCGACGCGCTACGCCTCGATGACCGAGCTCGAGCGGACCAAGAAGGGCTGGCGCCTCGGCCGGTACAACGACCGGTACCCGGTGACCGACGCCTGAGCCGTGTTGCCCGGCGCGGCTCAGCTGGCGCGCTCGGCGCGCAGGAGCTCAGAGACCTGGAAGGCGAGGTCGAGGCTCTGGCGCGCGTTGAGCCGGGGGTCGCACATGGACGTGTAGTTGTCGTCCAGGTCCGCCTCGCCGATCGCCTCGGCGCCGCCGAGGCACTCGGTGACGTCGCTGCCGGTCAGCTCGACGTGCACGCCGCCGGCCCAGGTGCCGAGCGAGCGGTGCACCGAGAAGAAACCCCGGATCTCGCGGAGGATGTCGTCGAATCGGCGGGTCTTGCGCCCGTTGTCGGTCGTGATCGTGTTGCCGTGCATGGGGTCGCAGGTCCACACGACGGGGTGGCCCGAGTCCGTCACGGCTTCCACGATCGGGCCGAGGACCGACTCGACGCGGTCCGCGCCGAGCCGCGTGATGAACGTCAGCCGGCCCGGGGTGCGCAAGGGGTCCAGGTGATCTGCCAGGCCGACCGCCTCATCGGGCGTGGCGCTCGGGCCGAGCTTGCAGGCGAGCGGGTTGGCTATGCCCGAGGCGAACGCGACGTGCGCCCCGTCGAGCTGGCGGGTGCGCTCGCCGATCCACACGAGGTGCGCCGAGCAGTCGTACCAGTCACCGGTGAGCGAGTCGCGCCTCGTCAGGGCCTCTTCGTAGTTGAGGACGAGCGCCTCGTGGCTCGTGTAGAAGTCGGTCTGGTGCAGGGTCTCTTCGCGCGAGAGGTCGATGCCGCAGGCCCGCATGAAGTCGAGCGCCCGGGCGATCTCGTCGGCGATCCTCGTGTAGCGCAGTCCCTCCGCGGACGAGGCGATGAACTCCTGGTTCCAGGCGTGCACGCGGGCGAGGTCCGCGAAGCCGCCCTTGGTGAACGCGCGCAGCAGGTTGAGCGTGGCGACGGACTGCTGGTAGGCAGCCACCAGGCGCCAGGGGTCGGGGCGACGTGCGTCGACGTCGAAGGCCTCGTCATTCACCATGTGGCCGCGGAAGCTCTCGAGCTGCACCCCGTCGATCGCCTCGAACTCCTGGGAGCGGGGCTTGGCGAACTGGCCGGCGATGCGGCCGACCTTGACGACGGGGACGCCGGTGGCGTACGTGAGCACGACGGACATCTGCAGGATCAGCTTCAGCTTGTCGCGGATCGAGTCGGCGGCGATGTCGTGGAACGACTCGGCGCAGTCGCCGGCCTGGAGCAAAAAGGCGCGCCCCTGGGCGACCTTGCCGAGCTGGTCGGTGAGGGTTCGTGCCTCGCCGGCGAACACGAGCGGGGGGAGGGCGGCGAGCCGAGCCTCAGCCTGCTTCAGCTCGTCGGCGTCCGGCCAGGTCGGCTGCTGGGCGGCGTCGTGCGAGCGCCAGGACCCCGGCTCCCACCTCGTGTCGGGGTGCTCAGCCACGTGTGAATCGTACGCGCGAGCCCTGCTGCAGAGCTCGACGGGACAGGATCCGTAGGCTCGCGCGATGCGACGTCGCACCCGCGGGCTCTTCGGGGGCACGTTCGACCCTCCGCACGCGGGCCATGTCGCGGCGGTGCGCGCGGCCCTCGCGGCCCTCGACCTCGACGAGATGGTCGTCACGGTCGCGGCGGATCCGTGGCTGAAGGGCGCCCGGCCGGCCGCTCCCGGATGGGCGCGCCTCGAGATGGCCACCGCGGCGTTCGGCCTGATCGATGGCGTCGTCGTGAGCGACGTCGAGCTGCGCCGAGGCGGGCCCACCTACACGATCGACACGGTCGAAGCCCTTCTCGCCGAGGCGCCCGAGGACCGGGTCGTCCTCGTCGTGGGGGCCGACGCCGCGGCGACCCTCGGCTCGTGGCACCGGGCGAGCGAGCTCGCAGCGCTGGTGGACGTCGCGGTCGTGCCGAGGCCAGGGGCCACGGCGGGCGTACCTGAAGAGTTTTCAGTCCGGACCCTCCAGATGCCGCGCGTGGACCTCTCGAGCACCGACGTGCGGGCGGCGCTCGGGCGCGGGGAGGACCCCTCTGGGCTCCTCCCCGCAGCCGTAGTCCGTGTGGTGTTGGCACACCGGCTGTACAGTCCTTGACGCATGGCTTTGCGGGCAATCGACCTTGACTCCCTGGAGGCACCGACGATCGCCGCAGCTACCGCGACGATCCACGAGTTCCCGTCGGTCCCGCGCATGGTCGCCATCGCCGCCGCGCGGCGCGAGCGACGTCGTTGGCTCCTGGTTGCCGGTGTCGTGTTCCTCACCCCGCTCGCCGCGTGCCTCGGCGTGCTCGAGGTGGTCCGCTGACTCGCATCCAATCGTCGCGGGCGTCGGAGCCCGCGAGTCTCGATGAGGAGACCGAACAGCTGCTGGGCGTGGCGCTCGACGCGATCGACGACAAGCTCGGCAACGACCCCGTGGTGCTTGAGATGACCGCGCTGCTCGGCGTCGTCGACCTGTTCGTCATCACAGCGGGTCGCAGCGACCGCCAGGTGCGCACGATCACCGAGGAGGTCGAGCGGCTGTCCAAGCAGCGCTGCGGCCGCGGCCCGATCCGCATCGAGGGGCTCTCCGACGCGCGCTGGGTGCTCATGGACTTCGGTGACGTCGTCGTGCACGTCTTCGACGAGGAGACGCGCGCCTACTACGACCTGGAGCACCTCTGGTCCGCTGCGCCCAGGCGCCGGGTGGTGCCCTCCGCCCCCGAGGCAGCGGACCGCCGCTGAGCGGCCGGCCCACGGTGCAACGGCTCGGCGCCGGCACGTCGCGTCGGTAGCCTCGTGTGATGGGCAGCGACGCTCGCCTCCAGGGTGGCTGGGACCTCGATGGCTTCGAGCGGCACCTGTTCGCGCGCTCGGCGGCCACGCGACGCGCCTACCGCGCGGACCTCAGCTCTGGGATCGAGTGGCTCTCGCGCCTTGGAGTCGCCTCGCCGACCGACGTGACGCGCCTGCAGCTGCGCCGGTACCTCGCCTCGCTGCAGACGCGCGGGCGCTCGAGGGCAACGATCGCCCGGCACGCCGCGTCGCTGCGGGCCTATTTCTCCTGGCTCGAGCGCTCCGGGGCGCTCACGGAGAACCCGACGGCGCGCCTCGTCGCTTCGGTGCCCGGCTCGCGGCTCCCCACCCTCGCGACCAGAGAGGAGCTCGACCGGCTCTTGGAGGCCACGCTCGACCCGGCCGACCCCGTGGCGCTCCGCGACCGGGCGATCGCCGAGCTCCTCTACGCGGCGGGGCTCCGGGTCGCCGAGCTGTGCGGGCTCGACGTCGACGACGTGGACCTCGACCAACGGCTCGTGACGGTCACGGGCAAGGGCGACAAGCAGCGAAGGGTCCCGATCCACGACGCCTGCGCGGCGTCGGTCCGGGCCTGGCTGGGCGAGCCCCGCGCCGCCCTGCTCACCGAGCGCAGCCCGGCGGCGGCGATGTTCGTCAACCGGCGAGGCAACCGGCTGGGTCCGCGCGACGTGCGACGGATCCTCACGGCCCGGACGGGTCGGCCCCTGCACCCCCACGCGCTCCGCCACACCTTCGCCACGCACCTGCTCGAGGGCGGGGCGGACCTGCGTGTCGTCCAAGAGCTGCTGGGTCACGCCAGCCTGACGACGACGCAGGTCTATACCCACGTATCCAAGGAGCGCCTGCAGCGCGTCCACCGCGCGACGCACCCGAGGGGCTGAGCCAACCGCCGAGCGACTCGGGTAGGATGTACCCGCCACGCCAGCCGGCTCGGCACGAGATGAATCCCCTTGCACGAGACGTACGGTCGCCACGCAGTGGTGCCGTGCAGGGCGAACAACCGAACGGAGCAGTTCCATGCCACTCGTCACCGTCCGCCAGCTGCTCGACGCGGGCGTCCACTTCGGCCACCAGACGCGCCGGTGGAACCCGAAGATGCGGCGCTTCATCCTCGGCGAGCGCAACGGCATCTACCTGATCGACCTGCACAAGACCCTGGTCGGGATCGAGGCGGGCTACGCCTACGTCCGCGACCTCGTCGCCAACGGGGGGATCATCCTGTTCGTCGGGACCAAAAAGCAGACCCAGGGGCCGATCGCGGACTACGCCGTGGCCTGCAACATGCCTTACGTCAACCAGCGCTGGCTGGGCGGGATGCTGACCAACTTCCAGACCGTCTCGGGCCGCGTCAAGCGCATGCAGGAGCTCGTCACGATGCAGCACGCCGGCGACTTCGAGGGCATGCCGAAGCGCGAGGCGCTCCGCCACTCGCGCGAGCTCGAGAAGCTGCAGCGCAACCTGGGGGGCATCTCGCACCTCGAGCGGCTCCCCGACGCGATCTTCGTGATCGACACCAAAAAGGAGCACATCGCGGTCACCGAGGCGAACAAGCTCGGCCTGCCTGTCGTCGCGGTCGTCGACACCAACTGCGACCCCGACTGCATCGACTTCGTCATCCCTGGCAACGACGACGCGATCAGGGCAGGAGCGCTCCTGTGCCGCGTGATCGCCGACGCGGTCGTGGAGGGCCGCTGGATGCGCGCGAACCGTCCGGCGCCGCCCGCGCCCGCGCAGCGAAACGGCGCGAGCCCGAAGGACGAGGCCAAGGCGGCCCCGGCGGCCGAGGCGACCGAGCCCACCGCTCCTGTGACCGCCGAGGCGACCGAGCCCACCGCTCCTGTGACCGCCG
>Ga0208219_1000051_pt1 | contig 55201 bp, 47 predicted proteins | sample NGESurshal072012_7_FD_184469 | JGI IMG/M metagenome (GOLD analysis project Ga0208219, IMG submission 184469) | Arctic peat soil microbial communities from Barrow, Alaska - NGEE Surface sample 53-2 shallow-072012 (SPAdes) | ecosystem: Environmental > Terrestrial > Soil > Wetlands > Peat ... | reverse complement strand
CGGTGCGGTGAGAGCCGCACGCCGGGTGCGGGAGGGGACCTGCGGGAAACGGACCGGTGGCGACACCGGCACCGCGCCCGTGGGTCTACCTCACTGACGCGGTGACTACGGCTACGGGGAGTAGCGATTCGCGATTCCGCAACAGGCTGTTCGCGGGTGCGGCCGTCTCGTGAGGATCTTGCCCGGCCAGGAACTGATCGTCACGAGCGGCCGCGAGGTATTGTGCAGCATTCCCTGGCCGGCGCTGAGGCCCGCTGTCTCCGCCTGGTCTTCCCGCATCTGGGCGGCCTGCAAATCGGCAAGGTCGAGTAAGGCGGTCATCAGCCCGCATGGGACGCCGGACGCCACGGCCAGCGGGCCGGCCGTACATCCCGGCTGCAGGCGACACGATGACCCCACCAGGACACCAGGTCGTCCATTTCGGCCACCGTCAGCAGGAGCGCCCGGGCCGGGAACCCAGGCCCGGTGACTGGCTGATAGCGGAGGGTCAGCGCGAACGCGGTGGTGTCCGACATCGCTGCGCCGGACTCCTGGCGCCATCGGGCCGTGATTGAAGGCCATGCAGGTCCCGGTCTTGAAGCGATGCGCCGGCCAGGTTGGCTCCCGGGCGCAGGCTGGGCGTGACGCAGGCCCGGGTTACCGGAACGTGGCGTGCGCGGCCAGCCATCAGCCATCAGGGAGCGCTGCTCGCGGGTCCGGTGGCTGGTGCGGCCTGCACGTGGGCGGTGCGGCGGGTGATGGTTGTGGCGGCGAGGGTGATGACGTAGGCGGCGGCGGCTGCGGCGATGATGGCGAAGGACGGGGGGATGCTGGATGCGGCGTAGGCGATGCCGAGCCCGGCCCAGATGGAGGCCACGGCGATCCCGGCGGAGATCCACAGGGCCAGGAAGGGGCGGGTGGTGAGGCGCTGGGCGGCGGCCGCCGGGGTGGCGAGGAGGCCGAGGATGAGGAGGGCGCCGACGGCCTGGGTGGCCTCCCCGGCGGTGATGCCGACCAGGATCAGGAACCCGGTGCCGAGGAGCCGGACCGGGAGCCCGCGGGCGGCGGCGACGGCTGGGTCGATGGAGGCGAACAGCAGGGGCCGGGCGATGGCGAGGATCGCCGCGATGACGGCGGCGGCGATGACGGCGGCGATGGTGGTCTGCCCGGCGGTGAGCCCGAAGATGGACCCGAACAGGACGTTGACGCCGGAGCCGCCGTTGTTGCCGCCTCCGGTGGCGCTGGCGCCGGTGGTGTAGACGGTGAGGAAGAACACGCCGAGCCCGAGGATCCAGGCGAAGACGTTCCCGATCACGACGTCGTCGGCGCGGCCGCCCCTGGCCAGGGCGCCCATGGCAATAGCGAAGATCACGCAGGCGGCGAAGAGCCCGGCGCGCAGGTCGATGCCGGCGGCCAGGGCGGCGAGGGCACCGGTGAACGCCACGTGGGACAGGGCGTCGCCGGTGAAGACCTGGCTCCGCAGGACCACGAAATAACCCACCAGCCCGGCTGCGGCGGCGATGAGCGTGCCGGCCACGTAGGCCCGCAGCTCGAAGGGCAGGGCGAGCATGTGGCCGATGCCGGTGACCGGGTTCCCGGCGGCAAGGGCCGCGTGCAGGCTCACGCGCTGACTGCGATCTTCGCGGGCCGCGGGCGGCGGCCGAGCCGGTCTGCGGCCTGGCGGGCGGCGACAGCGAGGACGTAGGCGGCGAACCCGAATGTGGTGACGAAGAACCCGACCGGGTAGACGGAGAAGTAGGAGACTCCCAGCCCGAGCCAGGTGACGGCCAGGGCGATGATCACCGTCAGCGGCAGGCTGAGGGCGGGGCGGGCGGTGAGCTGCTGCGCGGCCGCGGCGGGCATGACGAGCAGGGCGAAGACCAGCAGGGCACCGGTGATCTGGCTGACCTCGGCGGCGGCCACCCCGAGCAGGACGAGGAAGACGACGGACAGGGCCCGGACGGGCACGCCCCGGGCGGCGGCGACATCCGGGTCGGTGGAAGCGAAGAACAGGGGCCGGCCGGTCACGGCCAGCACGGACAGGGCGGCGGCGGCGGCGGCGAGGAGGGTGAGGACCTGGCTGTCAGTAATGCCGAGGAAGCTGCCGAACAGCAGCCCGGTGATCCCGTCGAGGAACCCCTTGTAGAGGCTGACGAACAGGAACCCGCACGCCAGCGCGAACGCCTGCACGGTGCCGATGACCGCTGACTCCGCCGAGAACCCGGTGTCAGCCTGGCTGCGGGGGGCGGCGGCGATGAGCAGCGCGGCGGCGATGCAGAACCCGAAATACCCGGCCGCGGCCGGCAGGCCCAGCAAGATCGCCCCCGACGCGCCGGGGAACGCGACGACGGCGAGGGTGTGACCGGCGAAGCTCTGGCGGCGCAGGATCATGAACCAGCCGATCACCCCGGCGGCGACGGCGATGATGGTCCCGGCCCGCACCGCGTTGACCATGAAGTGGAACGCCAGGACCTGGCTGATGTCCGACCCGATGTTCCAGGTCAGCGACGTCCCCGGGCCGGTCAGCAGGCCGGCGGCACCGGGGGTCACGGGCGGGGGATCCCGGTATGGCGGTCGGTGTGGACCGCGGGGGCCTCGGGCTGGCCGACCACGACCAGGCGCCCGTCGGAGGTGTGGAGGACCTCGATCGGGGTGTCATAGAGGCGGCTGAGCGTGGCGCTGGTGATCACCTCGGCGGGGGTGCCCGACACGGTTCCCCCCGCGGCGATGTAGATGACCTTGTCGAGGTAGGACAGGATCGGGTTAACGTCGTGGGCCACCATCAGCACCGTGACCTGCCCGGCCTGGCTGATCGCGGCGATCAGCCCGGCGACGGCGCCCTGGTTGGGCAGGTCAAGGCTGTCGAGCGGCTCATCGAGGACGAGCAGCTCGGGCTCGCGGACCAGCGCCTGGGCGATCAGCAGCCGCTGCTGCTCGCCGCCCGACAGCTGGCCGACGGGCCGACGGGCGTAGGCGCCGGCGCCGACCAGGTCGATGACTTCGTCAACCCGCGCGGCCGCGCGGCGGGCACGGCCCGAGAACCGGGCGGCGCCCGGAAGCGGGAGTCCCCACCGGTCGCCGTCCAGGCCGCAGCGGACCACGTCCACCCCGCGGACCCGCAGCCCGGGGTCGAAGCTGCGCCGCTGGGGCAGGTACCCGATCCGGTGGCTGGCCCTGCCGGGCGGCCCGCCGAGCACCTCCAGCTGCCCGGCAGCGAGCGGCAGCAGCCCGAGGACGGCCTTGATCAGGGTGGACTTGCCGACCCCGTTCGGGCCGAGGATGGCCACGAACTCGCCGGCCGGCACGTCCAGGTCGACGCCGCTCCACAGCGTCCGGCCCCCGACGGCGATCGCCGCTCCCCGCGCGGTCACCGCGGCTGCTGACGCGGCGGCCGGCTGACCTGCCGGGGGGTGCACCTGGAGCGCTCCTTCGGGAGTCACCTGCCCGCGGCCCTGGCCAGGGCAGCGGCGATCCCGTCGAGCTGGCGGGTCTGCCAGGCCTGGTAGGTGGCGGCGGGCGGCACGAGGGTCTCGGTGATCGTCGCGGTCGGGATGCCCGCCGCCTTGCACTCGGCCAGCTGGGCCTGCACGTCGGGGGTGGTGTTCTGGCTGTTGTAGATGTAGGCCTTGATCAGGTGGCCCTTGATCTGGTGGTCGATGGCCGCCTTGTCCGCGGCGGACACGTCGGTGCCCTCGCTGATCGCTTTCAGGAAAGAGTAAGGAGTGATCAGTTTCAGGCCCAGGGCCGGGGCGAGCATCGAGAAGATCGACTCCGACGCGCCGACCGGCGTCCCTGCGTACTTCGACCTGATCAGGGTGATCTCGTCGTGGTAGGTCTTGAGGCCGGCGGTGTTGAACCGGGCGGCCTGCGCCCGGAAGTAGGCGGCGTGCTTCGGGGCCAGCCGGGACAGGTCGGCCACGTAGGCGGCGATGACCTTCTGGGTGTCCGCCGGGTTGTACCAGCGGTGCGGATTCCCGCCGCTGGCGACCCCCGCGACCTGACCGACGCTGAGCACGGCCCGGCTGCCCGGGTCGGCCGACAGCAGCTTGGGCATCCAGTCGTCGTAGCCGATGCCGTTGTACCAGACCAGGCTGGCCGTGGCGACGGTCCGGCCGTCCGCCGGGGTCGGCTCGTAAACGTGCGGGTCAGCGTTCGGGTTGACGATGATGCTGGTCACGTGCACGTACTTCCCGCCGACCTGGGCGGCGATCGAGCCCCAGTCGTTCTCGGCCACCACCACCTGCACCACGCCGCCGCCGGACGTCGCCGCCGCGGACGGCGACCCGCCGCACGCCGCCAGGACGGCCGCCGTCACCGCGCCGGCCGCCGCCAGCGCGCCCAGCCGCCCGATGCTGCCCGGCCGGCCGGTCCCGGGGAAATGCGGGAAGCTCATGAGTGCTGGTTCTCCTTGCCGCGGCGCCACCGAGCTTGTTGCCGGCAGTCATTGCCAGTAAGCTAACCGGAAACCGTTCCCGATGCAAATACGTTCAGGCCGCGCACCTCACGCCTGCTGCCGGCTGTCCTCCGGCGCCCCGCGGCCGGGGTGCTCAGTGGGCGTGGCTCTCACATAGGGGTTGCTAATGTCAGGTGTGACCGATGGCGGCCGGACTGCTCAGGGTCCTGGCCTCCCCGGTGCGCCTGGCTGCCGTGGCCGGGCTGAGCGCTGCCCCGCGCTGCGTCCGCGAGTTTCAGGAGGCGTACCGGGCCGGCGGCCGGGACGTCAGCCAGCCGCTGTTCGTCCGGCATCTGCGGGTGCTGCGCCAGGCCGGGCCGGTGACCACGACCGCCGCGCCACCGAGATCACCTGCCATCTCGCCGACGGGCACGCCGCCGGCGACGCCATCCGGTATTCCCGGGAGGACCAGTCATGATCACCTGCACGGCAGGGTCTGCGGTCACGCCGTTCCCTGTGACGGTCACGTTGACCACGGCCATGACGGGCATCGCCGCGCCGCGCGTGACGGCCGCCAGACCGCAGCGGGCGCTGCGGTGACCGGCGGGTCAGGCGCCCTGCCCCGGGCCCCGCAGGAGCGGTCGACGCGCCAGAAACGAGCCCTCGCCGCCATCCTGGACGCCTCCGACGGGTTCCGCTCCGCTCAGGACTTGTTCACCGAGCTGCGGACCGGTGGCCAGAACGTCGGGCTCACCACTGTCTATAACCAGCTCCGCGCCCTAGCCGACAGCGGCGAGGTCGATGTCCTGCGCGCCGAGGACGGCGAGACCCGTTACCGCCGCTGCGGCACCGGGCACCACCATCACCTTGTCTGCCGCCAGTGCGGACGCACCGTCGAGGTCGAGGGCCAGGAAGCCGAGCGGTGGGCGGCTCAGGTCGCCGCCAGCCATGGTTTCTCGGACGTCACCCACACTGTGGAGATCGTCGGCACCTGCGGCCAGTGCGCTTCCGGGACGCCCGCGGATGCCTGACGGTCAGGTCAGCAGCACTCCCCGCCCCGCCAGGACCGGACGCCCTCTCGCAGGGGCCAGCCGGCGATGACCGGCTGCGGCTGCCGCTGGAGGCAGCTGGCCTTCGCTGCAGCCCGGCGCGCCGGCAGGTTGCCAGCCAGCTGCGGGCGCAGGGCCGCCCGATGTCCGCGGAGGCTATGCGGCTGGCGGAGCCGGACCTGTCCCTCCAGCTCGATCTACCGGACGCCGGCCGAGCGGGCGCGGGCGGGGCGGCGCTACGCCTCCCCCGGTCCGGGCGGCATCGCCCGGTTCGAGCTGTCCGAGGCACTCACCGGCGAGCACCACCATCTGACCTGCGCTCACTGCGGAACCATGGAGGTCCTGCTGCTGGCCGCCGGAGTGGAGGACGGGCTGGCGCGCGGCTCGCGCTGTGCAGCGCTCAGGCCGGTTCGTGGTCGACTCGCACCGTGTCGAGCTGATCGGGCGCTGCGGCGGCGCCGGATCGGTCAGCTGCATGACAGGCAGCTTCGATCACCAGCCCTGCCCCGTCAGCGCCGCGGGCTACCAGGCCCATGGCCACCGCCTCCACACCCGGCCTTCTGCGCAGCCGCCGCCCGCCTTCGCGGGGCCGCTGGCTCGCGGCAGCCCTGTACCCAGCTGGCGGGCCTCGTGCCAGCCCCCGCCCCTCAGCTGTATCAGCAGCGTGATGGCAGCCTTTCCCTTTCTGATCTGGCCACGTCCTTCTTGGCGCCCCGGCGAGTTGCTTGACAGCCGATACGGCGTGACTGAAAATGAAAACGGTTTGCAACAAGAATGGCGCCGGGCAAACGGCTCCGCCCCATCGGAAGAAGGGAAGCCCGTGTCCCTGAACGTATCTACCGCGCTGCTCGACCGGGCAGCAGCCGGCGAGGTATCAGATGAGCAGTTCCTCGCCTGCATACGCGAGTCACTGCCCTACGCCTGGACCATCGTCAGCCAGGTCGCCGCCGGGGTGAGCCCCGGCTGTGACTTCGCCGACCACGAAGTTCCCCCGCCCAGCGAGGCCGACCGGGGCCAGCTCCTGCGCGCGCTGGCCAGCGACGCCATCCGCGGCGGCCTCGAACGGCACTTCGGGGTGAAGCTTGCCTTCCAGAACTGCCACCGCGTCGCCGCGTTCCGGCCCTCCGCCGTCGGCGGCGAGCGTTACCAGGCCTTCATCTCCCCGCGCGGGCAACTGCTCAACCAGTCGCCCGAGCTGCGTAACTGCTGATAACGGCAGCAGGAATGGCCGGCACCATCCCTGTCGGCAGTCCCAGCCACAGTCCCGTGCAGCCTCTCGCGCATCACGGGCGCCCCCGTCGGCCGGCCCATACGCCAGCATTCGCCCGGCATCTGCACCCGCGCCATGATTGCCTCTGGCGTGCTTGCCCGCCGCCCACTGCCCCTCAGCCTCGGGGCCTGGGCAACGCCCGGACGGCCAGTGGCGTTAGCGGGCCGACGCGGGCGGAGTTACCGCCATCCGCCGTTCCGATGCGGCTGGTCCTCTGGCCAGAGGATCAGTGAGGTCTGCGGCGAGCGGCAGGGTCGGCGGCGGCGGTTACCCGGGCGGAGGTCTGCTCACCGAGCTGGACGTAGCGGCCGAGGCTGGCCAGATGCTGGTGCCGGGATTTGGCCTGGAGCTCGGGGGCGGTGCGGCCGTCGACGGCCAGGTGCTGGAGGGCGGAGTGCCGCAACTGGTGGAGCGTCCAGCCGCTCTTGTGCGGGTCGTGCGCGATGGTGGCCTGCTTGAACAGGTACTCGGCGCGCGGGTAGGACAGGCGGCCGCGCCCGGTCCCGGGGCAGATGTCGGCGGCCGCCGGAGCACGCGGCCCAGAAGCGGGGGCACGCCGGCCGGCGAGAAAGACCGGGCCGGAGGTGCGACCGCGCAGGAGCCGGGGCAGGAGGCGGGCGGTGCCGGTGGCCCAGTGCACGTACTCGACAGCGCCGCCTTTGGAGTGGACGCGGGCTCGCCGGAACTCCAGGTCGAGGTCCTCGATGTTGAGGGACAGGATCTCTTCGGCGCGGGCGGCGGTCTCATACAGCATCCGCCACAGCACCCGCTCGCGCAGGTCGTGCCGGTCGTCGGTGAATAGCTTGTCCAGGCGTGCGCGCGGGATGGACCGGGTCGCCGCGGCGGGCGGGCTTGCGGCGCTCCAGCCGCCGCCCCGGGATGGTGGCAAGGATCTCCTGCCGCTGCGCCCAGACGGCGAAGGAGGTGAGCGCGGACAGGTGCCGGTTCCAGGTCGCGGCCGCGGCGCCGTCCCACCGGTTCATCACCGCCGTGTATTCCCAGGGCGCGAGCGCGCCGGCGGGCAGGTCCCCGGCGAGTGCGGCCAGCCGGGCGAGGGTCTCGGCGTAGCTGGCCCGGGTCGTGGAGGTCTGGACGGAGTCGAGGTACCGGCCGACGGCGGCCGCGACGGTCTCGCCGCCGGTGGCGCCAGGGTCGGCGGACGCGGGGAACGGCACGACCGTCACGAGACCTCCCGCGCCGATGTGACACATAACGCTGCCGAGTCGGCTGCGGCCCGGCTGAGCGCGAGCTGGGTGTCTTCCCGGCCCGGGAGGCCAGTGTGACAGGTAATTCAAATTCTGTGTCACATCACGCTCATTGCGTCAGGCGGCGCGGGCGAGGTCCAGGCGGGTGTCCATGTCCAGGCGGAAGCGGCCGTACGGGTTGATGTGCGACCAGAAGAGGGGGCTGAGGCCGCGCCGGTCCTCGGGGGTGAGCCGGTCAGCCCAGGCCGGGTCCCGGAGAACGGCCTGCAGGAGCCGGGTGTTGACGTACACCAGGGAGGACTGGAGCAGGTGCAGGGCGAGCATGGACACCTCGGCGTGCTCGCGGTCGGCGCCGGTGAGGACGCCTTCCTTGCCGTAGAAAATCTTGTCGTTGGCGCCGTTCCAGTTCTCCACGACCTGCAGGCCGCTGCTGATCTCCCGGCGCAGCTGCTCGTCGGCGAGGTAGTCGCAGCCGAAGATGGTGCGCACTGCCCGGCCGAGTTCTTCCATGGCCAGGTAGACCGGCTGCTTGGGGCCGCCCCTGGTGAAGCGGCGCAGTACCTGCTCGGCCTCGGCGCTGCCCAGGCGCAGCGCGGTGGCGTACTTGATCATCTGGTCGTAGTGGTTGGCGATCAGGTCCCAGTTGACGGGCCGGTTCTTGAGGACCCGGTCCAGCTTCGGCCAGGTGGCCGGCCCGGGCCCGGGTGCGTACAGCCGGATGGAGCCGATGTTCTTCAGCCGCGGCAGCAGCTTGAAGCCGAGCAGCTCGGTGAACGCGAAGCCCACGACGCTGGCGCCGTGGGTGTCGGTGTAGTTGGCTTCGATCTGCGCATCCGTGCAGTGCCGCAGCAGTCCCTCGATCATGGCCGCGACCTCCGAGGAGGAGCAGCTCTTGAGCTGGGAGTAGATGCAGGCCCGGCCTTTGTCGACGTGCCAGTAGATCATCACGCCGTAGTTTCCGTACCGGGCGTGGAACTCGGTCATCAGGTTCGACTCCCACGAGCCGAATCGCTTGGAATCCGACGCCGTGGTGGTCGCGGTGCCCCACCATTCGGCCTCCCGGGCCGCCAGGGTCTCATTGACGACCCGCGCGATTGCTGCCCGCAGGTTCTCGCGGGTGATGTGGGTGGCCCGGACCCGGCGCAGGCCGCCCTCGTCCTCGCCGTGCTCGCCAGTGGCGGCCATCTGCCGGATGCCCATGTTCGTGCCGAGCGCGAACAGGCACAGCAGCAGGCGCCGCCGCAGGGTTGCCTTGTCCAGAACCTCGCGGCTGGCGACCGAGGCGAGCTCATCGGTGAAGCCGGTGAGGAACGCGGTGTCCTTGAGGATGTCGAGCAGGTCAATGGTGCCCCACCGCCGCTCGACCTCGGCCTTGAGCGCGGTCAGGTTCTTCGGCTCGGGCAGCTTGTCCAGCTTCGGCACGCTCACCCACGGCTGGCCCTTGCGGCTGATGATCCGCACGCCGCCGGCCGCGCCGGTGCCCAGTGCGGCGTTCAGCTTGTCCAGCCCTGCCGTCATCCGCGTCTTCAGGTCCCCGACGAACGCCGCGGCGTCGGCGGGCTTGGCCAGCGCGGCGTAGTGGACGTCGCGGTTGTCCTCGAAGTCACCGGGCAGGTCCTCGTCCGGGTCGCGCCACCGCCCGGCCCCGTCGACGTAGATCTCCCGGCGGCGCAGTGCCTCCCGCAGCGCGATCAGCACGCACAGCTCGTACGGGATGCGCTCGACCTGGCCGGTCCCGGCGCCGGCGACGGACTCCTGCCACGCCCTCGGGACGACGCCCTCGATCGGCACGCGCTCCTCAGGGGAGTAGAACCGGTCCACGGGACCGGCTTGAGCGAGCGCTGCCTGATCACCGGCGTCCCGGCCGGGGCGGCTGACGGCGGCGTAGCGGGCCAGCAAGTCGATAGCGTCCATGACGGGCCGGTAGTCCTTGTTGTTGCACCGGAACTCCAAAGCAACCAGCAGCGGGGCCAGCATCCGCCGGTAGTAGTGCGAGTACGAGCCCCGCAGCTGGTAGCGGACCCGATCGGCAATCACCCGCTCGGTGGCCATCAGCTCCCTGGCCAGCACCCGCAGCGTCTTCTCGCCCCTGGGTACCGCCGGGAACACCACCTGCCGGACCGTGCCGTCCGGCCGTTCCAGGGCCGCGTTCACCATCCGGCCCAGGATCCCGCGCTTTCCCGGCACATGCGCCAGGTCGCCGATCAGCTCCTTCTCCACCCGCCGCTCGGCGCGGGCGTTGATCCGGTGGATCAGCCCGATCAGCAGCTCTACCAGCCCGTCGACCAGCTCGGCCTGGCGCGTCCAGCACAGCGCGGCCAGCAGCGCGTAGCGCACCGGCGGCGCGCACCCGGCGAAGTCGGACGGGAACATCCGCGCTGCCCGCGCCCGCCAGGCGGCCACGATCCGGTCGGAGGTCCCGGCGAATACCTCATCGCTCAGCCCGAGCGCCCGGGTCGCGTTCAGCTTGGCGATCTCGCTCAGCAGCGTGTCCAGGCCCAGCGGGCCCGGATCAGATTTCAGCTCCGCCAGCAGCCCCGGCCGGTCGAGCAGGTCCTCCAGGCGGCCGCACGTCACCGGCCCGAGCCGTCCCGCGACGCCAGCGGCAAACGCCTCCTCGAACCGCCGCCCGGCCGAGGCGACTACCCGCTCCAGCTGGCCCTCAGCGGGCGGCTCGATGTTCTCGCTGCGGCACCGCTGCCGGACCGCAGCGGCCAGCCGGTCCCGGCCGGTCTCTACCGGGCACACTTCCGCGGCCAGCCATCTGGCCCACCGCTCCTCGTCCGCCTCGCTCGCCGGCCGGGTCCCGCACGCCTTCCGGATCTGCGCCCGGTGATACTCGATCGTGCGGCCTCGCCACGAGTACCTCTCCAGCAACGCCGGCGTGACCTTCACCAGCGACGCGACGTACTCAACCGCCGCCCGCGGCACCTCTTCCGGACAGGCCGGGAAACGGCCCTCGATCTCGTAGAACTTCAGCATCAAGGCGAAGCCCAGCCGGGTCGCCCCGGTCTTGTTGCCCACTAGCTGCCAGTCCGCACCGATCAGCGTCCACGAGCCGATCAGCTCGTCGATCTCCCACTCAGCACGCACCCCGGGCACACCCTCTCATCGACCACGGTCCCCGTTAAACGGAGATCACGATCACGGACGCCGAGATGGTTACCGGCAGGTATGCCCGACCTGTGACAATCACGCCTCGAAGCCGAGACCTACCCGACAGCTACCTTGCGGCTGACCGTAGCTTCGGGATTCCTAGGCCCTGTCATCCCCGATGTCTCGGTTCAGGTGGATGACGTGGACGCCTGCCACGCGGCAGCGGTCCAGGCGGGCGCGGAGATTGCCTGCCCTTTGACCCTCGAGCCGTGGGACGTTCGCCGCTTCTTCGCCCGCGACCCCTGATGGACAGGTGATCAATGTGCTGAGCCACATTTAGGGCCGGCGGCGGTACCGCGGGCTGCCGGTGCGTCTCGTTTACCGAACCCCCGGCGGGACACCGGCGCTGGGGGTTCGCTGATCGTGCAATGCCAGCTCCCCGGGCACCGCCGGTCCCCGCAGCACCCGCCCGCGAAAATGCCCGGTGAAGGTAGCCCAACCGCTACAGTCGTCCGGTGGCCAGCATGCTCATCGGATACGCCCGCTGCTCCACCGACGCCCAGGACCTCACCGCCCAGCGCGACGCACTTACCGCGCTCGGCGTGCAGCCGGCCCGCATCTACACCGACCACGGCCTGACCGGGACCAGCCGGGCCCGGCCCGGGCTCCGGGAAGCGCTGGCCGCCTGCCGGGCCGGCGACACCCTCGTGGTCACCAAACTCGGCCGGCTCGCCCGCTCCCTCCCCGACGCCCGCGACATCGCCGGCGAACTCACCAGCGCCGGGGTGAAGCTGAACATCGGCGGGTCGCTCCATGACCCGGACGACCCAGTCGGGCGGCTTCAACGTCCTCGCGATGATCGCCGAATTCGAGTCCGACCTGATCAGGATGCGCACCCGCGAGGGCATGAAGGTCGCCAGGGCTAAGGGCAGGCTGCGCGGCAAGCAGCCCAAGCTCAAGCCCGCGCAAGAAGCGCACCTCGTCGAACTGGGGCGCGCTGGCCAGCACACCAGCGCTGAGCTCGCCGAGCTGTTCTCCGTCGCTCGCTCAACCGTCTACCGGGCCGTCAGCCGCGCTGGCGGACCAGCACCAGCGCCGCCCCGCTCATGAGCAACTAAATCGTCACCCCAGCACTAATCAAGATCATTCTCAGCGCTAACCGCTGTTCCGATGTTCCTCGGCCCCGGTGACCGCGATGCTGGCCGCGCTCAGCAGGGCGCGGCGCGGGCGCCGGGCCACTAGCCGGAGTCCGAGCAGGAAAGGCGCCGGCAGGCGTGCCGAGATCGCGATCAGCGCGGCCGGCGCCGCGGCCTGCGGGCCGAGTTAGCGAGCGCGCTGACCGTGAGCCAGGCCGCAGTGGCAGCCAGCTCGCGAGCGCCGACGGCTCGGCTGGCTCCTCGCCCGACCCCGGGCAGCGCTCGCCTGTACCTTGTGGCTGATCAGGAAGCCAGCGTGCTGCCTCTTCAAGTAGGTCAGTCAGGCTGCGCGGTGCCGGAGCAGCCAGACGGTGGCGCTGATGAGGATGAGGGACAAGGCGAGCAGCCAGCTGCCTTCGGTGAGCTGGAAGTGCCAGAATCGGCTTTGCGGCTGGTAGGACCACCATTGCGTGTAGTGGTGCTGGCTCATCCAGGCCATGAAAGCGTTCGAATTAGGCGACTGCTGGAACCTGGCCTGCGCCGGGTTGATCACGTCATTGATCGTGGCCTGGCTCACCGTCTTGCCGTCCGGGCCGGTAGTCCAGCTGTTCAGCAGCCAGGAGCTCCCCAGGCGGCCCCGCGGGAGGCCCGGGACGCCTCCGTGCGCGGTGAGCGGGGTCTGGTAGTGCTGGCGCAGGAGGAAAGCGGTCGCCAGGTTGAGCGCGGTCACGGCGGCCAGGGACGCCGCCAGCGCCGGGACGGTGCGCCGGATCACGCTCCCGGCGAACGCGCTAACGGCGGAGGCAGCCAGGGTCCAGGCGGCGAAGGCGACGCCGCGCAGCCCGAACACCAAGGGCTTGAGCGCGTGAGGCCCTGGCGCAGCGGCAGCCAGCAGGCGACCGGCGGCGGGTCAGCGGGCTCCGCCCCCGACCCGGGCAGCGCTCGCCGCGCGGCTTGTGGCTGATCAGGTGGCCGTCCTGGCGCAGCGGTGTCATCCGAGCGCAGGCCGGGCACCGGCCGCTGCCCGCCTTGCCGGCCAGCCGGGGAACGCCCGGCCGACGGGCGGCGCGAACGGCTGGCCGGGGACCGCAGGCGGGCCACGGCGGCAGGATAGCGCCGGATGCTCGCGGATCACGGGGACGTGGCTAGGGCAAGCGCCGCTTACAAGATCGCGATTGACTCCGGTAACTCCGAACAGTCTCCGATGGCCGCCACTGCCCTCGGGATGGTGCTTCAACAAAATGGCGTTGCGGCCGGGAACAAGGACCGCATTTCAGGTGGCGGTCGACTCTGGCCACCCAGGTATCGCCGCAGCTGCCGCCCTTTTTGCTCGCGAACCTGCGCTAAACAGCGGGAGGATCGACCTGAGAGGATTCCCGGCGGCGGAGGTCTACCCGCTGCTTTGCGGAGATCCAGAAGACGGAGGACTCGCGGGCCGCGCTGCTGAGCAAGGCCCAGGGCCGCCTCGCGACCAGGGCGCGAGCGGAGAGGCGAACCGGCGACCTTAGCCGACCCAGAGGATGTCGAAAATGCGGATCACCTCGGCGGCCTCGTCTACCCGGAACGACAGCAGACCGTAGCCGCCGCCGAAGACCGTCCGGCGGTACGCAGGATCGTTGCCGGGCGGTATCACGGCCGCGTCCCACGGCTCCCCGACCAGGACTGCGACACGCTCCACTAAGGCATCGAAAGCGGCCTTCGGCAGGCCGTTGAGCTGGACCAGCGCGTTGCTCTCGAACTCGGGCCGGTAGCTCACCCGCCCGCGCGCCGGCGCCCGGCCGCCGCGACGCGCTCGTCCCAGTCAGGGACGATCTCCTCGATCGGCGTCCCCCGCCTGCCCGCGCGCACCGCCTCCTCCACGGCCTGCCGCCTGGCCGCATAACCCGGATCGGAGAAAGCGACCGCGCTTAGCCGCCACAGCCGCAGCAGCTGGTGCAACTGGCGATACTGCTCCGGCTTCCGGGCGCCCGCGACGGCCACGTCGTACTCAGCCAGGAACTGCTCACGGAACCGGACAGGCAGGACACGCAAGATCTCAACCGGATCGTCAGGGTCGTAATCATCGACCGGCTGCGCTGTCATGCCGTCCATCATCCCGCATCCCAGGCTGGAGGACGCTCAAGACACCCCACAGACAGCCTCGCCTCACTAGTGCTGGCCTGGCCTGCCGCCTGCGCCGCCTCGTGCTCCCCGCCAGCCCTGATCGCCACCTCCCCCTATACGCCCCAGGCGAGGCCGACATGACACGTCCTCCCAGGCAGCGGCCGCGTACAGCAACGCCCTCCGGAGCCGTTTGCCGTTCCCCCGGCCCGGCCCGAGAACGATGTCCGACGCTTGACACCCGCAGCCGGCACCAACGAGCCTGGCCGCAGGCAGATCCTGCTGAACTGATCTGGCCGCCAGGCGCAAGTGCGGGACGTTCCCGGACAGCCACGCCATGTCTTCGGATCAGCGGCCGGTCGCAGATAGGCGCGCCAGCGCGGGGAGCAGCCCGCGAGACTCATGCTCAGCCAGCAGCGCGGCGCTCGACGTAGCATGTCCGATTCTGGGAGCAGGAGCGGGAGCGGGAAGGTACAGGCAGATGCGGAAAGGTGCGCTCAGGCGCGGCCATTCTTGCCGTGATTATGCCATCTACCTGCCCAAATGCTGCCAACCGGCCATTGTGCGAGGTGTTACTCTCTGTTGTGGTCCTGGATGTCGCGGGTTCGAATCCCGTCACTCACCCCACGTTCTTGCAGGTCAGGATCCGGCCTCGGATCATGAGCTTCGACGTTCACTGGCATAATGTCCGTTTCTGGGAGCGGAATGTCCGATTCTGGGAGCAGCCGCTCGCTAGCTCGCCGGGCTTGTTCGCGTCGTTACCGCCGGGATGGCCGGCATTATCAGCCGCACCCGCCGGGCCTACCTGCAGGAGGCGCAGGCGCGAGCGGAGCGGACGCAGGCCGTGCGCGACCGGGAGGTGGCGCTGGCCGCGGCCCAGGAGCGGGCCAGGATCGCCCGGGAACTGCACGACGTGGTCGCGCACCACGTCAGCCTGATCGCCGTCCAGTCCGACGCGGCGGCCACGCTGCTGCCCGGCCAGCCCGTGCAGGCTGTAAAGCACGTCGAGGTCATCGGCCAGACCGCGCGCGCGGCCATGGGAGAGCTGCGCCAGCTCCTCGGGGTGCTGCGCACCCCGGCCTCCGCCAGCTGCCAGCCGCCGGACACCGCACCGCTCCCGTCGGTCAGCCAGCTCGGCACGGTGCTCGACCAGGTCCGCGAGGCGGGGATCAGCGTGGACCTGCGGGTGGAAGGCAGCACGGCCAGGCTGGCACCCGCCGTGGACCTGGCCGCCTACCGCATCGTCCAGGAGGCACTGACCAACACCGTCCGGCATTCCGGGGCGGACAAGGCAGCGGTGACACTCCGCTATGAGCCGGGGTACGTCACCGTCTCGGTGACCGACACCGGCGACGGACCCGCCGCCGCGGCGGGGCCGCAGGGCACGGGCAGCACGCTTACCTCACGGAGCAGAGGATTCGGGCTGGCGGGGATGGCCGAGCGGGTCGCCTCCTGCGGCGGCAGCCTGACTGTCGGCCCCGGGCAGGCCGGCGGGTTCGCAGTCACCGCGAGGCTCCCGGCGCCATGACCGGACCCAGCCCGATCCGAGTACTCGTCGTCGATGACCAGGAACTGGTCAGGACCGGGTTCTGCGTGATTCTCGAAGGAGATGACGGGATCACCGTGGTCGCCGAGGCCGCCGACGGGGCCGAGGCCGTCCGCGCCGCCGCCGAGCACCAGCCCGATGTGATCCTGATGGACGTGCGCATGCCCGAGGTGGACGGCCTCCAGGCCACCCGGCAGATCACCGGCGGCAGCCGGGAGGCCGGGCCGAAGGTCGTCATGCTCACCACCTTCGACCTCGACGACTGCGTCTACGAGGCACTGCGCGCAGGGGCGAGCGGGTTCCTGCTCAAAGACGCCCCCCGGCACGACCTGATCGCCGCCGTCAAGAACGCCGCCGCCGGAAACGCGCTCCTCGCGCCGTCGGTCACGATCCGGCTCATCGACGCCTTCACCCGCACCCCGGCCCACGCTCAGCCCGCCCCGTCAAAGCTGGCATCGCTGACCGCCAGGGAACACGACATCCTGCTGCGACTCGCCCGCGGCCTCACCAACGCCAAGATCGCCGCCGACCTCATCATCAGCGAGGCAACCGTGAAATCACACGTGGGCCACCTGCTCGCCAAGCTCGGCCTGCGCGACCGGGTCCAGGCGGTGATCCTTGCCTACGAGACCGGCATCGTCCAGCCAGGCGAACCTGACGCGGCCAGCTAGCATGCCTCGCGGCACCGCAGGAGACGGGCACGCGAACAAGGTCACAAGGGAAAGGCAGCCTAGAGTGAGGATCCTGATAGCCGCCGTCGGGTCGCGCGGGGATGTCGCGCCGCTCACCGGGCTCGGTACGGCACTGCGCGGCGCAGGCCACGACGTCTCGGTCGCCTCGTACGGGATGTTCGAGGAACTGGTCACCGGCTGCGGGCTGGGCTTCCGCCTGGTTCCTGGTGACCCCCAGCTGCTGCAGGCATCGGAGCGGGGACAGCGGTGGCAGAAAGGCGGGGTCGGCCCGATGGGCGCCATCCAGCTCGTCCGCCTGATATCCGAGCACCTGCGGGACGTGAACGCCGCCATTCTGCAGGCGGCGCGGCAGGACACCGACGTGCTGCTGGTGGCGGGGCTCGCCTGGTTCGGCGGCTACCGGATAGCCGAGGGGCTAGGCCTGCCCAGCATCGGGCTCGCGCTGCAGCCCACGCACCCCACCAGCCAGTTTCCCCCGCCGGGGCTAATGACGCGCTCGCTGGGCGGCTGGGGCAACCGCGCGCTGGCCCGCGCCTTGATGGTCACCGGCGCGGCCGCCCTGGACAGGCCCTCAAAGCGGCTGTGGGCTCAGCAGGGCATGCCCGGCCTCAGCATCCGCCAGCTCTACCGCCGCCAGGAGACGACCCGGTGGCCGTTTATCTACGGGTACAGCCCGTCCGTGGTCCCGCGACCCCCGGACTGGCGTCAGGGCATCGAAGTGGCTGGCTACTGGTGGCCGGAACACCCGGCCGGCTGGACACCTCCCGAGGACCTGGAACGGTTCCTCGCCGCCGGGCCGCCGCCGGTGTTCGTCGGCTTCGGCAGCAGGAACCCCGCGGACGCGGCCCGGCTCACCGAGATCGTGGCTGCTGCCCGCCGAAAGGCCGGGGTAAGGATGGTCATCCAGGCCGGATGGGCAAGCCTGGGTGCGGGGCTCCAGGACGATGACGACATGATCGTCATCGGCGAAACACCGCACGACTGGCTATTCCCCAAGATGGCCGCCGTCGTCCACCACGCGGGCGCGGGCACCACCGCCGCCGGACTGCGCGCCGGGACGCCGACGGTGAGCGTGCCAATGATCACCGACCAGCCGTTCTGGGCCAGCCGGGTCACCAACCTCGGCGCCGGGCCGAAGGGCGTCCCGTACAAGAAGCTGTCAGCCGGGGCGCTCGGGGCCGCGATCAACGACGCCGTCACCCGCGACCCCTACCGCAGCCGGGCACAGGGAATAGCGAAGCAACTGGCCAGCGAAGACGGCGCCTTCCCCGTCATCAGGGCACTGGACCGCCTGCCCGCCTGACGCTCATTGGGCCGCCTTGCACCCCCACCGCGCCGCCAAGCCCGCCACCAGCCCCCCGCCAACCCGGCGAGCCGCTGTATCGGCAGCCGCTTGTCGCGCCGCGAGCGGCATGTGCCACCGCAATCGCTAGACCAGACCTTATGCAGCCGAGCCTGTCTAGCACACGGCGTAATCGCTCGGCAACGCATTCCGCACAATCCGTGCCTCCCACCTGGCAGGATCCGGTCCCGATGCGCCTGCATGTATTTGAGTACATCGTCCGGCAGGCTCTGCTGACCCGGTGGCGATCCCCGCATGGCGGGGCGGCGCAGGCTGTGGGCCGGCAAGACGGGTAACGAAGCTTCCTGCAGGCAGGCGGCGGCCGCAGCAGGCGGTTCGCGCCCAGCTGGACGATGGCAACAATGACGCTGGCTCGCCGGGACGGTTGTTGCCGCAGGAGGGACTCAAATGGTCGAGTTGTATCCGCCGATCGAACCGTACGAGCAAGGACTGCTCGATGTCGGCGACGGCAACCTCATCTACTGGGAGACGTCCGGAAACCCCGACGGCAAGCCCGCGCTGCAGGAGGACCTAGCCCATCTCGCCCTCCCGGCGGCTGCCGTGGCCGTGCAGACCCGGGCCGAGCTGGGCGGCGTGCTGGAGACCGCGGTGCAGGATGCCCCGGCCTCGCTGGAGGAACTGGCCGAGATCGCGGACGCGATGCCGTATCCCAGCCTGGTCTTGGCGCGGGCCAGCCTGGCAATCACCGAACGCGTCCGCTCGTCACTGCCACCGGAATCCGAGCCTCAGATCGTGGCCAGGTGGGCCGACCAGGCGCAGATCCGACTGGCGGCGCTGGGGCGCCCGGCCGACGCGCTGCTCCCCGCTCAGGAGGCGGTGACCATCTACCGGGAGCTGGCTGCTGCCAGCCCTGACCCCTACCGCCCCGACCTCGCCCGCGGCCTGGCCGACCTCGGTGTCACGTTCTCGGCGCTGGGCCGACCGGCTGACGCGCTGCCCGTCGAGCAGGAAGCCGTGACCGCCTATCGGGAACTGGCCGCCGCCAGCCCCGACCGCTACCGACCCGACCTCGCCGGCTCCCTGAACAACCTCGGCGCCTGGCTCCGGGAGCTGGGCCGTCCCGCCGACGCGCTGCCCGCCACCGAGGAGGCCGTCGCTACCTAAGCCCGTCGCCGGGCCGTGAACGTGACCCGCGCCGTCGCTGGTGGTCCGGCAGACGATGGGCGGGATGGTGATGTTCGGCATGGCGGTGCGGTATCGCACAGCGGTGCTGCGGCTATCTCATGCTGATATGCCACCGTGGAATGGGCGCGGCGGCGCGATCGTGGTGGTGACGATCGTTGGCCCCGCCATGCACGCCCGGGAATGCGGCGTCAACCCCACGATCACGATCTGCCCGGTCCCGACCCATGACTTCCACATCTTCTGGGCATTCCTCCCCGGAAGCCATCGATGCGCTCGACCAGGTCGGCCCTCCCTCCCGCGAAGTCACCAGCCGCGGCTGAGCACGCGACCACGGAGTCCCGGCTGAGCAGCAGGGGCTCTGTCGACCACCCCGGATTCGGTGGAGACTTCCTTCATGTGGGAAGGACGATCTTCACGCCAGAGACGCACAACCGGCAGCCAGGGGATTACGCGCGCCAGAACCCCGTCGCCGGGTCAAGACCTAATGCAAGGTCACTGCCGAGGCGCCCACTTCAAGGAGAGAGGGCTCATCCGCCAGGCCGGCTTCAGGTACAGCCGGACATGGCTCATAGGGATCAGGGGCCATTTTCGGCGTAATTACCCATGCATATGCCTGCTCCGAGATTGCCGATCAGGTCGATCATCAGCTTGATGACCACTGAGGCGCCTTCGGTAACCTCGGCCAGGTTTTCCGTGGAGAAGGGGGAGATAATATTGGAGAGGTTGCCGAGGATCGTACCTGTCTTGAGTTGCTGGTTCGCGTCAGTGATGTAGTTGTAGGAGGTGCCGGTGATGGTCGCGCCGATCGCCGAGAGCATCACCGTAGCGGAGACGTTGTCCTGAACCTCTTGCGCCTCGTCCTTCGTAAGGACTTGGCCGGAGACGTAGATCTTGGCTGCGAGCTGGGCCACGGGGGGCATCAGTCCCAGGAGCCAGGTGACAGGAGTCAGCGCGTCGTGAGGGGCGCTGTCCGGGAACAAGGTGGAGAACGGCGGGGGGGTGGTGCCGTCCTGCCTGGTGGCTCCTGGCCACAGCAGGATGCTGATGACGAACGGTGCGATGATGTCGACCCAGGATAGGAAGTTGGGCGGTTCCTCTTTCCCGCCGGGCCTGTAACAGTCCGCATAGAAGTCGGCTCCCGCCCACAGGATTTGCGCGACACAGGCGGCATTGTTAAGCCCGGAAAACCAGTCGTCGCCCGACACTCCGGCGCTTGCGCTGGGTGTCCCGGTGACAGCGGTGGCCGGGAACAGGGGCGTGCCCTTGTGCTTGATGTCGTTGTAGAGCGTGGCCGGGTACATGAGGATCAGGCTAACCAGGTGGCCGACGCTCATGCTGGTGTCGATACCGCAGAGCTTCAGCAGCGCGCCCAGCAGCGGGATCAGCTCGATCTCATGCGCCAGCGCGCCTGCCAGGGCGTCCATGATCACCTTGACCAGGTCCAGGAGGAGGTTGACGATCGCGTCGGCGAGGGAGAGCAGGTCGTCGATGACGCTCTCGAATATGGCGAACAGCTGCCCGAAGGTGGCCACGTTGTAGGCGCCCCGGTCCGCGAAGAGGTCCTTGCACCCGTCCCAGACCAGGGTGGTCATGTTCTCGACCAGGTCCGTGACGTCGGCGACGATTGCGAGGAAGTCTTTGACGACGGCGCTGACGGCCGGGTTGGCGGCCAGGTTCTTGTCACCGGCGAACCAGGACATGATCTTGTCGAGCAGCCAGTTGTGGGAGACGTGGCTCATGAAGGTCGCGATGTCGCCCACCGCGGTGTCCGTGTCGTTGCTGCCGGTGTCGGTGGTGGGCGGGGGGATCGGCGCTGAGGTGCCGAAGGCGAGTGTCTCTACCTTGTCGGCGATGTCCTGGATGGCGACGTGTGCCTGGGCCTTGAGGCCGGTGAAGTAGCCGTCGGCCAGGTTCTCGTAAGCGGTGAGCTGCGCGCTGGCGATGGCGGGCAGCTGGCCCAGGAAGCCCTCGATCACCTTGGCGTTCTGCCCGGCTTCCTGGATGAGCGCGATGATGTTGTGCTTGAGCCAGTTCAGACCGGCCTCGATGTCCGCGCCGAGGGCCTGGAAGAAGCTGCTGACGGCGTGGATCGCCGATTTGATGTCGTCGATGGCGATGCTCATCACGTCGGCGATGTCGTCGCCGATGGTGATGGCCAGGCTGACCACCCAGTGGAAGGCGTCCGAGCTTTCCTTCTGCACCCACTGGGTCGTGGCTTTCTCCATCTTGATGACCCCGTGCCGCAGCCCGTGATAAGCCGACTCGGCGTCGTTCTTAGCCCTGTCCCACCACCCCGAGGACTCCAGCATGGTGAACGCGGCAGGGTCGGGGGAGGTCTGGAACGCCGGCACTGCCCCGGTCATGTCCAGCAGCACGGACTTGGGGTCGCTGGCGCCCGGCTGCCCGCCGAGCCCGGCCTGCATCATGTGGTTCAGGGCCGACGCCATCGCCGCCGAGCCGGTGGCCTGGTCGTTCCCGGACAGGCCGGCCAGCACCGGGAAGACGGGGGTGTGGTCGGGGTTGGTGGCCGCGACCATCGCGGCGCCGGTCAGGGGGCCGATGCCGGCCAGCGGGGCGTTCCCGGCCAGGAACTGATGGACGTCGGTGTCCGGGTGAACGGTGAACGGCGGCCCGCTCGGCGCGCCGGTGCTGTCCAGGGCCTGAACGGTCAGGACCGCGGTGTCCAGCTCGACGGCCGGGACGGCGAAGGTGACGTTCCCGCGCGCGTCGGTGGTCAGGGCCACCGGGACGGCCGGGCCGATGAACGTGCTGCCCGAGGCCTGCCAGACGCCGATCTCCCGGTCACCGGTGACAGTCACCCCGGCGCCGTTGACCTTGGTCCCGTTAGCGTCCTGGACGCTGACCTGGACCCGCCAGGTACTGAGTTCCTGCAGCGAGGCGCTCGGCTGCTGCACCGGGACGCTCACCCACGCATCCGCCGTGCCGGTGACAGGGTCGACGACCGGGCTCTTGGTCAGCACGTGCAGGGTCGCGTCGTCGTAGGTCACGAACAGCGTCGCCTGATCGGGATCAGTCGGCAGCCCGGCCACCGCGAGGATATTCCCGGCGACGGGAATGGGCGGCGTGAACTGGACAGCGGGGGCGGCGGGATTGCCGTACTGGGCCAGGATGTTCAGCGTCCCGCCGGCCAGCATGGCGAAGGAGACAAGATCGTCCTTGAACCAGACCGCGACCTGATCCGCGCCCACCGAAGCCAAGACCGCAAGGGCAACCTCATAGGACTGCTCGTCGGTGTAGTACACCGTGCCGTCGCCGCGCTGAATCGCGCAACTCGGCTCTGTGTTGTCCGGGTCGGCTGACCAGGAGGCCCACAGCAGCGCCGCCACCTGACCCTGGTAGGTGGTGGCCTCCGATGCGAAAGTGGTACCCGATGTCTGCTGATGCCATTCCGCGGTGTTCTTCGACGTTAGGGTGAGCACGCCGCCGGCCTGCGACGAGGCAGAGTACCCGGGATTCCACAGGAGCCTCGCGTCCGTAATGTCCACGCCCGCGAGCGAGGCGTTGAAAGTACCCAGGAAGTTAACGTGCGGCTGCCACAAGGCGAAACTGCCGTTGCGGTGCGCCGGCGATGCCGAACTCGTAAAGAACGCGTAGAAATAGACGTTCCCGGCGGGATCGAGGCCGGACTGCAGCCTGTCCAGGCCCGCAGCGATGGGCAGCTGGCCGGGGTACTCCCAGGCCCCGGACGAGCCCAGGACGGCCCAGGTGTAGTAATAAAACGAGTCCAGGTTCCTCAGGGCGAGCGCCCAGACGGTGCCATCGGGCCCGGTATTGACCGCAACGTCGACGATGCCTGTCATCGGAGAATCATCGGTCCCGGGCAGGGCGGTGTAAGCCCATCCGGACGTCTCCGTCGCGTTGCGGCTCAGGTGCGACAGCACACCGCCAGACACCACCAGGGCCTCGACCGTGCCATCGCCGCGCGCGAACGGGCGCACCACATCGCCGGCGTTCATGAGAACCTGGCTGGTCAGGAAATAGTCCTCGCTCAGCTCGGAGCTCGCCTGCACGAGAAACGGCGCCACGAACGGGACCGGGCTGTCCCGCACCGCGCGCGGGCTGCCGACGGATGTTCCCGGACCGCGGCGAGCCTGAGCCTCCGAGCCGCCTCCGGCTGGCCGAGGTACACCGAGCGGCGGGGCGGCCGCGCCTCCCCGGTTATCACCACGGGCCGATGAGGCAGGTGAGGTCATGGCTGACTCCTTCAGTTCAAGCAGGTTCCTCTTGTCCTTCCGCGCGGGCGCGGGCGCGGAGGTGGGATTTGTCACGCTCGGGCTGATCGTCATGTCGATGCCTTCCCTCTTGGGTGTTGCCTGGGTCCAGCGGTGTGCCCGCATGCCTGGTACTCGACAATAATGTGATATTATTATATAGTCAAGCAGCGGGGCGATCAAGGGGGACGCGAGGCGATGACCGGCACGAACGGGCATGACCGGCGAAGCGACATACTGGATGCGGCCGCCGCCGTGATCAGCAGGCAAGGCATCGGCGATGCCCGGCTGGCCGATATCGCGGACGAGGCAGGCGTCAGCCTGGGGCTGGTCCAGCACTACTTCAGGCGCCGGGATCAACTGCTGGAGGATGCGTTCCGGCGAGAGTCCGAGAAGATCGAGGCACGGTGGGCCACGGTCGTGGTTGCCACCGACCCGCCGCTCGAACGCCTGGTCTGCTGCTTGCGGCTCTGCACCCCCCAGGGCTCGCAGTCCGCTGAGCGGCAGTTCGGGCCGTCCTGGGCCTTCTGGATGGAGATGTGGTCGCATGCCAACCGGGACGCAACGCTGCGCGGCCAGATTCCGGGCATCTACGAGAGCTTCGGGCGCCCCTTCCGCTCGGCAATCAGCGACGGCGTCGACCTCGGCCAGTTCGAGCTGAACTCACCGCTCGACGACGTCATCGACCGGCTGATCTCGCTGATCGACGGACTCGCCGTGCGGACCGCCCTGGGAGCACTGCCGGAGCAGCGCATGCTGCATCTCCTGATCGACGCGACCTGCCAGGAGCTCTCCCTGCCTGCTGCCACCCGAAGGCACGCCCACAGACTGGGGAGTCAGTCGAATCCCAGCACCAGCGCCCGCTCAGCAGCGCTCCCGTGAATGCGGAGGAGCGCAACGAGCCCGCCCCCAATCCCCGGGTCATGCCGGGACGCTGCCGGGCTGCGGCGGCGCTGGCCCGCCATGGCGCCGGGCTCCGGACTGGGTCGCTCCTGAGCTGTGCCGGGCGGCCGACCTGTGCGATCAGGCAGCGCGGATGGTGGAGGACGCCGGGGCCATCTGGGACGATAAGGGCCGCCCATTGGGTAGGCGCGGCCGGGCAGGCCGCCAGCCAGTACCGGAACCTGCTTCACGACTTCCTGCGGTGCTGGGAGCCGCTATCCGATTCTGGGAGCGAGATGGGAGCGGCGAGGCGCGGGAAGCTGCGGCCAGGCGCGGTCACTGCCGCGCTGACTATGTCTCCGACGTGCGCGAATACGCCTTACCGGCCGCTGTGTCTGGTGCTGCGCTCTGTTGTGGTCCTGGATGTCGCGGGTTCGAATCCCGTCACTCACCCCATTGTGATGTCTCAGGACATCGAGGACTGTGATGTCTCAGGACATCGAGGACACCGCCGCAATGAAGCCGTCCGGGTCGACCATGCTCAGCACGATCGAGTTGACCCTTTGCCGGAAGAACACTGTGCTGAGGTCGCGGCCGGTGCGAAGCGGTGGGTCGACGACAAACTCGACTAGGCCGCCCGCGCACCCGTTGATGATCGCCCGTCCTCGGACGATATGCACCCCGGTTGTGCCGTGCAGCCGGGCCTCGGAGCGGGTGAGCGAGCGGACAGAACTGCGTGGGACATCGAGTCTGAAGGTGGACATTCTGATGTGGAGATGGCCGGGGAAGACCCACACGCCGGACTTTCCCGGCCCGCCACCGAAGAGCGTGTCGAGTGACTTGGTGATCCAGTCCAGTCCGGCCGTGTCGAAGCTGATCGGAAAGAATCGGCGCTCGTCGAGAACTCCGCGCCGGGCGGCGGCATAGGGTTCGCCGGTCTTCGCCATGCGTTCGCGAGCGGCTGCCTTGATCTTGTCGTGGGACATCGTGCCTCGATCCGGTGGCCCCGCCCGGCGCCCGGCCACCTCGACGTGATCACGATGAGGAAGGCGTTTCACGTGAGGGCTGAGCCACTCTTGTCCTCAGCACCACCTCCGGCGCCGGCCGGCGTAGCTCGGATCAGGCAGACGTGGCTGCCTCGCCCAGTATATCCGGTCAGGACAGCGTCGCCAGGACGCCCGACCGCCCATGTGAAACGTGCGGAGCCAGGCTCGGCGGTGTATGCGGAGATCCGCATGCCCTCGTCAGCGGCGAGGTCCATCGCCTCGAACGTCAGGCTGAGGTCGCCGACGACCGGGTGATGGAGCCGCTTGACCCCGGTGCGATGGAAGCGCACGTTGTGCGCGGCCCACCAGGTGCGGAAGATCTCGCTGCGGGTGGACAGTTCCCCGATCAGGCCGGGTAGCGCCCGGTCGTGCGGGCTGCGCCCGGCCTCGGTCCGCAGCATCACGACCGTGTCCTGGGCCTGGCGTTCCCAGTCGATGCAGAACTGGGTCGCGCTGGGGTCCAGGGGCTTCCAGCGCGCTGCCGATCTCCCCGACGACGTGCTGGACCGCATCGATGAGATCGTGCCGCCCGGCACGACCATCAACCCCGCCGACAACGGCCGGGTCAGTCCGGCCTCGCAGCCCGCCGGCCGCCGCCGCTAGCCCGACGTAGAGTGCGGTGTTCCCGACCGGGCGCCGCTCACGACTACTGTGCGCGACTACTGTGCGCGACGACCCAGCTGGCTCGTGCCCTGCGGATAGGATCGGCACGGTCACGTCAAGGTCGCTCCGGCGACACAAGGTCAGGAACGCGCGGTGAACGGTGAGCAGGCTGCGCCGGGCCAGGGTAGGCCCGCCCCCGCCGCAGCAAGCCGACATGTCCTCGACGTGCTGCTAGATAACTGGCGTGATCAGCTGGTCGCCTGGGCGATACCCGAGCACATCACCCAGGCCGTGGCCGAGTCGCCCTGGGTGCTGCCGCGGCAGGTTTTCGCCCGGCGCGCCGATCGCCTCGCCGCTACTCCGCAGGGGCCCTCCTACTGGCGGGCCTGGTCCGCGCTGGATCCGCCGGGCAGCGTGCTAGACGTGGGCGCGGGCGCCGGGGCGGCGTGCATTCCGCTGCTGGCCCGCACGACCGCGCTCACTGCGGTCGACGCCGACCGGGGCATGCTCGCGCTGCTGGCCGAGCGCGCCTCAGCCCTGACCGGGAAGGTGCGCCTGGTGCCGGGGCGCTGGCCGGACACCGCGCCGGACGCGGCGCCTGCCGACCTGGTGACCTGCTTCAACGTCGTTTATAACGTCCCCGATGTGCTGCCGTTCCTGGCCGCGCTCACCGCCAGTGCCCGGCGGCTGGTCGTCCTCGAGCTGACGGCGGAGCACCCGTTGGTCAGCATGAACGCTCTGTGGCTGCGGTTCCATGGCCTGCGCCGCCCGGAGGGGCCGACGGCCGACGACGTGCTGGCGATCCTGGCCGCCATGGGCATCCAGGCCGGGCACGACCGGTGGCAGCGGCCGCCCGGCGCCGATTACGACAGCTTCGCCGAGCTGGTCGACGTCACCAGGCGCCGCCTGTGCCTGCCCGCCGACCGGGCCGGCGACGTTGCCGAGGCCCTGATCGACGCCGGCACCGATCCAGATCACCCACTTGACTTCGGTACCTCGCGCCGTGAGGTAGTGACGGTCTGGTGGGCAGGCAGCGCGGCCGGCCGTGATGACCTCGAATAGCCGAAGTCGGTATCGCCAATTTGGCCCGAGGTTCGTCTTGAAGGTAGAGACGATGTTGACAAGCAACGGCGTGATGGGACGGCGGACATGAGCGAGTATCCCGAGGGCTGGTTCCGGGGGACGCCAGGGGCGGGGCAGAACGGCGGCAACCCGGGTTCCGGCGATCCGACGGTGGACCTGCCCGTCGGCCGCCGTCCCGCCACCCCGCCCGGCCGACCCGCGGGCGGCCAGCCCGCCAGCGGGCGCCCCGCCAGCGGCAGGTCCGCGGCTCCCCCGCGCGGCGGCTGGCCCAACCAGCCGCCCCCCAGCTCATCGAGCCGCGGCCGCGGCGCCGTTCCTGGTTCCCTCGGAGCGGGCCAGCCCGCCGCCCGGGGACCGGCCAGCGGACCCCGGGGAGGCGCCCCCGGTGGCTCCCGGCCCGGCGCGGCTCCCGGCGGTCCTAGCGGCTACCGGCCCGGCGCGGCTCCCGGCGGCACCGGCTTCGCGGGCGCGGGCGGCGGCCGCGCCTGGCTGCGGCCACGCCGGATCTTCGGCGTGCTCGCGGTGGTGGTGGCCCTCCTCCTGGTCGCCTCCGTGGCCATGTACTTCAGCCTGAACGGCAAGCTGCACCGTGAGCCCATCCTGGTCAGCTACGTCGGCCAGCCCGTCCAGGGAGCGGGGTCGAACTGGCTGATCGCCGGCTCCGACAGCCGCCAGGGCCTGACCGCCGCCCAGGAACATGCGCTGTCCACCGGCGGCGCGGGCATCGGCGGCCAGCGCTCGGACACCATCATGATCTTGCATATGCCGCCCAGCGGGCCGCCCGTGCTGATCAGCATCCCGCGCGACTCCTGGGTGCACATCCCCGGCTATGGCTTCAACAAGATCAACGCCGCCTACTCCTTCGGCGGTCCCCGGCTGCTCGCCGACACCGTGCAGAACGCCACCGGCCTGCGCATCGATCACTATATGGAGATCGGCTTCGGCGGCTTCGTCAACGTGGTCAACGCCATCGGCGGCGTGCACATGTGCGTCAAGTACCCGCTGCACGACCGCGCGTCCGGCCTGAACATCAGCAAGGGCTGCCAGACGCTCGACGGCGCGCAGGCGCTCGGTTACGTCCGGGACCGGCACACCTACGCCCAGCAGGACCTGCAGCGGATCCAGGACCAGCGGCTTTTCCTCAAGTCGCTGCTCAGCAAGCTGACCAGCACCGGCGTTCTGATCAACCCCTTCGCCGCGATCCCGGCGGCCAACGGCGCGGCCAGCACGCTGACGGTGGACGAGGGGACGAACCTGTTGCAGCTGGCCGAGGTGGCCTTCGCCCTCCGGCATCCGCAGACCACGACCATGCCGATTGCCAACGCCAACTTCATCACCGCGAGCGGGCAGGATGCCGTGCTGTGGAACAGCTCCGCCGCGCACTCGCTGTTCGCGGCGCTCAACGCCGGAAAGCCAGTGCCCAAGGGCCTCATCACCGGATCGAGCCAGGCGGGCTAGGCTTTACGGACCAGTTAAGTGGAGTGGGGGAATTTGGCCCCCATGCCAGCGAGCTGATTGCAATCGATAGCATGCGTACCAATTGATCCGCTGTGTCAACAGTCGGAGGGCGCATGCAGAGCACCGCAACGCACCGAACGGGCCAGCAAGATAGCTGTGTCGCTGGCAGCAAGCCGGCCCGCGCCCTGTCCTCCCGCGAGGCCCAGATCATGGCCATGATCGCCGCCGGGCACACCAACGGCCAGATCGCCGCGAGCCTGGTCCTCACCGAGAAGACGGTAAAGAACCACGTCAACCGGCTCTACGCCAAGCTGGGGGCTGGCTCCCGCGCGGACGCCATCGCCCGCTGGACGACGGGCGCCGCCGGGCCGGCCTGAGCCCGCAAGCGCTGACTGGCCAAGGCGTCCTGGAGGTAGCCTTCAGCTAGCACTCAGCCACTTGCCTGACAATAGGAACATGAGCAGTCAGTCGAACAACGGACACCGGACGCCAGACGCACGGCTGCTGGTCGTCGAGGATGAGCCCAACATCCTGGAGCTGCTGTCCGCCAGCCTGCGTTATTCCGGCTTCGAGGTGATCACCGCGGCAGCCGGCGGCGAGGCAGTCCAGGCCGCTCAGAGGCACCGTCCCGACCTCATCGTGCTCGATGTGATGCTCCCGGACATGGACGGATTCGACGTGATCCGGCGGCTGCGCGGCGGGGGGGCCCGGATCCCGGTCGTGTTCCTCACCGCGCGCGACTCGACCGAGGACAAGATCCGCGGCCTCACGCTGGGCGGCGACGACTACGTCACCAAGCCCTTCAGCCTGGAGGAGGTCATCGCGCGCATCCGCGCGGTCCTGCGCCGGACCCGCGGGGACGGCAGTGAGCCGCCGCCCCGGCTGAAATTCGCCGACCTGGAGCTGGACGAGGACAGTCACGAGGTCTGGCGCGGGGGCAAGCAGATTCAGCTGTCCCCCACCGAGTTCAAGCTGCTGCGCTACTTCATGGGTAACGCCAACCGGGTGCTATCCAAGATGCAGATTCTCGATCACGTCTGGGACTACGACTTCCGCGGCGACACCGGCATCGTGGAATCCTACGTCTCGGTGCTGCGGCGCAAGGTCGACACCACCGAGCCGCACCTGCTGCACACGCTGCGCGGGGTCGGCTACGTCCTGCGGCTGCCCGCCTCCTAGGCTCTGCGTCTCTCATGTCGCTGACGGGGGAACAAGCGGGCTTCGGGCGGTCCATGGGCCAGCTGCCGGGCCGGATGCCGCTGCGCGTCAAGCTGATCACCGCGGTGCTGGGGCTGGTCGCCATTGCCCTGGCCGTGATCAGCGTCGCCGGGCTGGGCTTCCTCAGGAGCTACCTGCTCAGGCAGGCCGACGGTGAGCTGCCGAACCTGGTGCAGAGCAACCCTCCCGCACAGGTCATGCGGCCTTACCTGTACAACGGTCAGACCACGTCCTTCCCCGGGTTCGCGGTCGACTGGCTGCCCAATGGCGGCAAGGTGCACGCCGTCGTCCAGGACACCAGCGGCTACGGCATGAATGCCTCGGGCGGTGGCCCCACCGGGCAGGTGAAGCCCGGCCCCGAGGTCATCCCCGGCTCCGCCTGGCTGTCCGGTAAGCAGGTAGCCACCGTAGGGGCGACGTCCGGCCATGGCCGCTTCCGCGTGCTGGCCGTTCCGGTGACGATCACGGAGCAGTCGCTGCTGGGGCCGCCGGGCACCGGCATGTCAGTCACGGGCACGGTGATCTACGCCGTGGACGTCACCGGCCCGTATCAGACCATCGCCAAGCTCACCGGGATCGATGTCGTCGTCAGCGGCATCCTGCTGATCGGGCTGGCCATCATCGGGGTGGCCGTGATCCGCGCGAGCCTGCGGCCGCTCACCGACATCGAGCGGACCGCGGAGGCCATCGCCGCCGGTGACCTGAGCCGCCGGGTCCCCGAGCGGGACCCGCGGACGGAGATCGGGCGGCTGGGCCGTTCGCTCAATACGATGCTGGCCCAGATCGAGACGGCCTTTCATGCCAGGTCCGCGTCGGAGGTCGCCGCGCGCCGGTCCGAGGACCGGATGCGGCAGTTCGTGGCCGACGCCAGCCACGAGCTGCGGACTCCGCTGACCGCCATCCGCGGCTTCGCCGAGTACTACCGGCAGCGCGGCGGGGTGGCGGTCGCCGGCCAGGGCGAGCTCGAGGGGCCGCGCGGGATCGACGGGCCGCGCGGGATCGACGGCCAGGGTGGGATCGAGGGGCCGGCCGGCCGGGAGTCCGGCGGGCTGCCCGCGGCCGACCTCGACCGGATCATGCGGCGCGTCGAGCAGGAGGCATCCCGGATGGGGATCCTGGTCGAGGACATGCTGCTGCTGGCCCGGCTGGATCAGCAGCGCCCGCTCGAGCACCGCACCGTCGACCTGCTGACCCTGGCCGCCGACGCGGTGCATGACGCGCGCGTGGTCGCCCCGGACCGCAGCATCCACCTGACCGTGGGCGCCGGCGCCGCGCTGCTGGTCCTCGGCGACGAAGTGCGGCTGCGCCAGGTCATCGGCAACCTGATGAGCAACGCGCTGTCGCACACGCCAGAGGGGACGCCGATCGACGTCCGGATCCGGTCCGGCAGCCTGGACGAGGCCTACGCTTCCGGGACGGCTCAGCCAGCGCGGCTCGGGCCGGCCGGCCCGGCGGGGCTGGCGGAGCCGGGCCGGCCTCCTGTCCCCGTGGCCGCGGGAGGCCCGAAGTCCGCGGCCGTGCTGGAAGTCACCGACTACGGGCCAGGACTCACCCGGGAGCAGGCCGAGCACGCCTTCGAGCGGTTCTACCGCGTCGATCAGGCCCGGACGACCGGCGGGACCGGCCTCGGCCTCGCAATCGTGGCCGCGCTCGTGACGGCGCACGGCGGCACGGTCTGGGTCGAGTCGGTCCCCGGCGCCGGCGCGACGTTCCGGATCGCGCTGCCGCTGGCACCCGAGGCACTGCACGACGCGGAACAGGACGACGCCGACGACTCGGGCGCCGAAGCGCCCGGCCACCCCGGCGACGGGACCGGCCCCGGCGAAATCAGAGCGCCCGGCTCGGCCGGCTACAACCCCGCCCGGTCTGCCTGAGCGGCCCGTTCACAAAGCCAGTACGGCGCGGGCGGCGGCCAGGGCCTCCGGGACGTAGGCGGCCCCGAACAGGCAGACGTGCACCAGCAGCGGGTGCAGCTGATGGAGCGGAACCCGGGCCCGCCAGCCGTCGGCCAGCGACGCCGCCTCCTGATAGCCCGCCATGATCTGCTCCAGGTAGGGCGCGCCGAACAAGGCCAGCATGGCCAGGTCGCTCTCCCGATGACCGCCGTGCGCCGCCGGGTCGATCAGCCAGCCCCGGCCGCCCGACCACAGCACGTTCCCGGACCAGCAGTCGCCGTGAATCCGGCTGGGCGGCTCGGCGGGACCGGCGACCGCAGCGGCCCGACCGGCGGCCGACTCCACCAGCCGGGCGTCGGCGGCCGTCAGCGTCCCGGCGTCCCTGGCCAGCCGGACGTACGGCAGCAGCCGCGCGCTGGCGTACCACGGCGCCCAGCTCGATCCGGGCTCGTTCGGGAGCGGCAGGCCCGCGATCACGCCCGGCCAGGGCGCGCCGAATCCGTCCGCCCCCGCCGCATGCAGGGCGGCAAGTTCCCGGCCATAACGGACCGCTCCCCGCCCGTCCGCCCTGTCCTGCTCGATCCAGCTGAGAGCCAGGGCCCCCGCGTCCCAGCCGAGCACCTCCGGAACGGGCACGGCGGCCGCAGCGCCCAGCCAGGACAGCCCGCTGGCCTCGGCCGCGAAGCCGGGGCCGGCCGGCCCCGTGTCCGGGCCGGCGACCTTGGCGAAGGCCATCCGGCCGTCGGCCAGCTCAAGGCGGTAATGCGCGACACCGTGCTGCCCGCCGATCCGGCGCGCGGCGCGGACCCCCGTTCCCGTCAGCGGTTCCAGGCGCGCCGCCAGGCCGGCCGTCGCCGGGCCCGTACCTGCCAGGCCGCCGGGCCCCTCGGCTATCGCGGGCCGCCCTCGGGGCGGGCGGGGTGGCCGTCGCCAACGGGGGCGTTACTGCCGGTAAGTACCTCGGCCAGGCGGCTGGCCAGTCCCCGGGCCGCGGCATGCACCAGGTCGAAGGTCTCCACGTACTCCGCTGGGCCGCCGTCGTAGGGATCGGGTACCTCGGCCTCGGCGTCGGCCGCGGGGTCGAACGCCCGCAGCAGCACGATCCGCTCCGCCAGCTCGCGGTCACCGGCCGCCATCCGCCGCAGGCTGGCCAGGTTCTTGCCGTCCATCACGACGAACAGGTCATAGCGGGCGAGCCAGTCGGCCCGGATCTGCCGGGCAATGTGCCGGGACCCGTCGTAGCCGCGCCGGGCCAGCTCGGCCCGGGACCGGGAGTCCATCGGACCGCCGATGTGCCAGTCGCCCGTCCCGGCGCTCTCGACCGTCACCTGGCCGCCCAGTCCGGCCCGGTCAAGCTCGTCGGCGAGGATCACCTCGGCCATCGGCGACCGGCAGATGTTGCCCAGGCACACCATGCAGATCCGGTAGGGACCGCCCTGGTCACCGGCTCCCGCAGGCCTGGCGCGGGGAATCGGGGGGACAGACGTCACGACGTCGCGGTCAGCAGCCATGGGACCAGCATGCCTGATGCGCCGGCCCCGCCTGTCGCCTGCCACGATGTAGGGCATGGTCCCGCCCGCCAGCTACCGTTCCCTGTCCCTCTGGCACGACACCGTGCCCGGCACCCTCACCCCCGGTGAGCCGCTCGGGTCCGACATCGAGGCCGACGTGGCCATCGTGGGCGGGGGCTTCACCGGGCTGTGGACCGCCTACTACCTGGCCCGGGCCGATCCCCGGCTGCGCGTGGTCGTCTGCGAGCGCGAGATCGCCGGCTACGGCGCCTCCGGCCGTAACGGCGGCTGGTGCTCGGCCCTGTTCCCGGCCTCACTTCCCAAGCTCGAGCGGATGGCCGGCCGGGACGCTGCCATCACCATGCACGAGGCCATGCGCGCGACCGTGGACGAGGTCGGCCGGGCCGCCGCCGTCGAGGGCATCGACTGCCACTTCGCCAAGGGCGGCACCGTGGCGCTGGCCCGCACCCCGGTCCAGCTCGAGCGCGCGAAGGCCGAGATCGCGGAGGCGCGCGCATTCGGCTTCGGCGAGGACGACCTGCGCCTGCTGACGGCCGCGCAGGCCAGCGAGCTCGCCGGCGCGGCAAACGTGCTCGGGGCGACCTTCACGCCGCACTGCGCGGCCATCCACCCGGCCCGGCTAGCCCGCGGGCTGGCCGAGGCGGTCCGCCGGGCCGGGGTACAGGTGTTCGAGCGCACGCCGGTCACGCAGCTGGCGCCGCGCCAGGTCGTCACCCCGGCGGGAACCGTGCGGGCCCGCTATGTCGTCCGGGCCACCGAGGGCTACACGCCGGAACTGCCCGGCCTGAAGCGGGCCATCGTGCCGGTCTACTCGCTCATGATCGCGACTGAGCCGCTGCCCGAGTCCGTGTGGGCCCAGATCGGCCTGGCCGGCCGGCCCACCTTCAGCGACCTGCGGCACCTGGTGATCTACGGCCAGCGGACCGCGGACGGCCGCCTGGCGTTCGGCGGTCGCGGCGCTCCCTACCACCTGGGCTCGGCCATCAAGCCGTCGTTCGACCGGGTACCCGCCGTGTTCGGCGCGCTCCGGCGGACGCTGGGCGAGCTGTTCCCGGCCCTGGGAGACGCGCGGGTCACGCACCAGTGGGGCGGCCCGCTCGGCATCCCGCGCGACTGGTGCGCCTCGGTCGGGCTGGACCGCGCCACCGGCCTGGCCTGGGCAGGCGGCTACGTGGGCGACGGGGTCTCGACCACGAACCTGGCCGGCCGGACGCTCGCGGACCTGATCACCGGGACCGACAGCGAGCTAGTCCGGCTGCCGTGGGTGGGGCACCGGTCGCCGCGCTGGGAGCCCGAGCCGCTGCGCTGGCTCGGGATGAACGCGGGTCTGCAGGCCATGAGCTTCGCCGACCGGGAGGAGGGCCAGACCGGCCGGCCTTCGCACGCGGCCGCGTTCATGGGGCGGTTCCTGGGCGCGTAAAGAGCTGTGCCCGGAGGCGGCGGCATCTACGGTGGTTAACGGCCTCGGAGGGCGGATTGCGGGGGCATTTGGGCCGCCGAAGTCCGACCTGGGGGGCCGCGGTGATTCGCACGGGCCCGGAAGTTGCGCTACGATCACTGCGTTCGCCAGCGCCGCTAGCTCAACTGGCAGAGCAGCGGACTCTTAATCCGCGGGTTGGGGGTTCAAGTCCCTCGCGGCGCACCCCGCTATTGTCGTCCTGACCTGGCATTATGTCGGTTTTCAACGGCCTCGTGGGGGCCATTTCGGGGCCATGTTTGCTCCACGTTTGCTCGCCAGTCCAGACCTAGTCGCGGCGGGCACGTTAGTCGGCCCGGGCGGCCCTCCTGATGGCGTTACGCAGCGTGAAGTTAGCTGGTTTGCTGGCCATGCGGCAAGCGCAGCTGCCGCACAGGGCCGCCACCGACGCGTGGACGGCTGATCTGATCCCCATCCCATCCAGTGCGGACCTGCTAGAGGCACCAGAACCCCAGACCCGAGACCTGAAATCGCCACGTACGTGACGTACGCTAGGAGCATGAGCGAGAACGCGATGCCGCTGCCGTACGAGATTCAGGAGATGACCACGACCGAAGCCCGAAAGCACCTGCCGGATCTGGTCAACATGGCCGCTTACGGTCATGTCACCACAGTGCTGACTCGGGACGGCCGTCGGCTCGCCCGTATCGTTCCCGAGGAAGACGCATGGGTCTACAGCCCGGCCTGGCAGGAAAAACTCCAGGAGGCCGAAGCGGATCTGGCCGCCGGGCGGGTTCGGAGATTCGACAGCGATGAAGAATTCCTGGGACACCTGGAAGCCATCGACGATGAGGCCGGTGAGTGAAATACCAGACCACGGCGGGATTCGATCTCGCACTGGCCAAACTCCCCCGCGAGCATCGCCGGCTGTTCGTTGATACCGTCCGCGGCCACCTCATTCCCGCGCTGGCAGCCGGAGCGCACCGCGGCGAGGCACCCTGGCCCAGGCGCCTGCGCGTTCACAAGATCGGTGAGACCTACTCACTGACCTGGAGCTTCGTCGGCCCCGATGGACGGGCCCTTTTCACCATCGGCCCAGACGCTGATGGCGAACCGCTCCTGACCTGGCTGGCCATCGGCTACCACGGCATCTACCAATGACCGAGCTAACAAGACGATCAAGCGTGGTTGCTGGAACGGGGCAATCAGGCTGGCTATGGCGGATGGCGGAGCAAGATCATCTGACGGCACGTTCGCTCGTTGTTTGCTCGGATGCCGCGGTACAGCTCGTCAGCAGCTGCGCACCCGTACTGACCTGGGTTCCTCCAGGTCAGTGTTTCATTTTGCGGGGCGTTCTGGGCGTTTGGCCCTGCTCAGGCTCATGTAGCCCGCCAGGCGGATACCAGCTCGGGACGCGGCGTGAGCCCGGGCCGCCCGCCCGGGCTCAGCGCCATGTGCTCGTCGCATCCCCCTTCGGCACGGAGCTACGAGTAACCGGTGGGCCCTGACGTGCACGGGCACGCTATGGCATTCCAGGTAAGCGTGTAATTCACGCTCTGGCGCACAGGCAGCGACCGGACGGCGATGTAGATGACGGGCGCGGTCGGAGTGAGCTCGTTGGAGAAGATGGTGAACCTGGACCCGAGATTTTCGATCGCGACGCTGTTGAAGTAGACCTGGAACTCAGCACCGGGTGTGCCCGTGGCCAGACCCGCCGCCGGGCTGACCACGACCTGAAGCTCGCAGTTGCCGATGATGGTGGGGGACACCGAGAACTCATACCAGACATAGCCCTGGCTGGTGGTGACTCCGGTCTGCGTGATCGGCAAGGCACCGCAGGTAAGACCCGGTCCATCGAGTTTGGTGCCGATGTCGATCGGGTTGGCTTGGGAGTCCCCGGTCGGGCCGCTTGGGGTCACGATGCACTGGATCGCTACGTTTCCGCTGGCGTTGTAGCTGACCGAGGTATTGCCGGCGCCGTTCTCGCACGGGAGGCCGTTCAGGTCATCCAGTGAGGACGGGCTCCCCGCCGGGCCCGCCGGACCGGCCGGGCCGGCAGCGCCAGCAGGGCCGGCTGAGCCGACGAGGCTGACGCCCGGACTTGCCCAGGCGCCGCCGGCCTTAGGCCCGTACAGCACGTTGGCCGCGGTGTCGATGTAGAAGTCGCCGTCGCTGCCGATCGAGTTGTCCGGCGCCCCGGTGCCTGAGAACCGTCTTGCCGTTCGAGCCAGCAGTCCCTGCTGCCCCGGCCGGGCCCGCCGGGCCTGCCGGGCCCGGCGAGCCGATGTCTCCGGCTGGGCCAGTCGGCCCGGCCGGCCCGGCGACACCGGCTGGGCCCTGCTGGTTCCAGCTCACCGCCGTGGTGCCCTTCGGGCAGGTGCTGCCCGCATCCTGCAGGACGATGACGTGCGTGCCCTTGAGCGCGGCGTTGGTGTAGCAGCCGTAGATCACGCCGCCGGAGTCCACCGGGCCGGTCGCCGCCGCGTAGGCGTCGGCACCGCCGAGTGCGAGTACTACCGCCGCTCCCGCGGCAATGAGGCCGTTCCGCGTGCGCATTGCCCTTCCCTTCTGCACCGGCCGCCGTTCGGCGGGATGGCGGACTACGCCGTGATGCGGATGACCCGCTCCATGCCGAGCACGGTGTGCTCGCGCCCGTCCTGGGTGTTCATGAAGCAGGCCAGCACCCAGTAACCCGGGTGCACGCTGACGACCAGCTGCTGGAAGGCGCCGTGGGACAGCGGGCCCGCAAAGGTGGTGAACCCGGCGGCCAGCTTCTGTGCCTGGCCGTCCTTGCCTTCCTTCAGCAGCTTGGCGATCTCATTGGCCCCGGCCCGGCTCTTGGCCCCGATGGCGATGATCATGTGGACCAAGAACCCGCGGTTGCCGAACCGGACCAGCTCGCCATCGTGCAGGGTGCCCGGCCCGCGGAACCCGAACTCGATCGCCCGGACGGCGGCCTGCGGCGCTGGCAGCTTCGCCGGCGAGGACGCCGCGGCGATTACGAACGTGGTCACCGGCCATGTCGCCGGGTTGTTGCCAATAGTGTCCAACGCCACGTACTGACCTGGCCGCAGGTTGGCCTGCACCGCGCTGGTGCCCCGGCTGGCCTGCGCGTCCACCACGATCGAGGCGACCCCATTCAGGTTGTTCGGATCCGACGCGGCACCGCTGCGCAGCAGCCTGAAGAAATGGGCCAGTGTCACCCCCGGGTCGAGCCGGATGAACGCCGGCTGGCCCTGGGGCTCCCTGGTGACCGTCGAGACGATCCGCACTCCGCCCGACCGCAGCATGCCGCCAACTCTGATCGTCTTGCCGGTCATGGCCACCGTGATCACCGGCAGCCTGGCACCGGGTGAGGTGCGGGCGGCCAGCGACGCGTTCGCTGGCCTGGCCAGTGTCACCGCTGTGGCCAGGACTACTGCGGCACTGGCGAACGATGTCATCCTCTTCACGCTGCTCCTCCTAGGTGCAAGGGCCCCCGTGCCTGCGGGCACTGCTCACGCGGTGAAGCTACGCGCAGCGTGGCTGCCTGAAGATCCGTGAAAAGGCGTACCCGGGTACGTATCTGAGGTGACCGCGTGGCTGGCGACACCGCCCCGGGGCCCCGGCCTGGCTATCGCCGGGGGCCCACCGGGCGGCGGGCGGCAACGATCGCGGCGACCTGAGTGCGGCTGACGCAGTCAAGCTTGGCCAGGATCCGGCCCACGTGAGTGTCCACGGTCCGCTCGGCGATGAACAGCCGCTCACCAATCTGCCGGTTGGTGAGCCCGTCGGCGATCATGCCGGCCACCTCCTGCTCCCGTCTGGTCAGGGGCAGGTCCCCCTGCGGGGCCGGCCGGCGTTCTGGGCTGGGCCATAGGGCAGCGACGATTCCGTCGCTGCGGCCGATCGCCCGGCCCAGCTCGCGCCGGGCTCTCGCTTCCGGGCCGAGTCTTCGGGTGGCCCGGACGGCGAGCTCGTCGACGGCTGCCTGCATGTGGGGGAAGAGCCGTCCGCTGATGCGCTCGCTCAGCGTGTCGATGACGCCGATGCTGGTGGCGGCCTAGGGCCAGTCTCCGGTCTCAGCCGTGGCGGTAGCAAGGTAACTGCAGGCGGACAGCAGCCCCCATCGTTCGGGGAGGGCAGCGAAGATGTGCATGGCATCGCGCAATGCCTGCACCGCGTCCGCCCAGCAGCCATCCGCCACCAGGCATCCGCCCAGCACCGTAAGGGCGTAACCAACCGCGCGGCGGTCACCGACCTGGGCGAACATGGCGGAACTCTCCGCCATCCGGGTCCTGGCCAGGGCCGTGTCACCCCAGATGCTGACCGCGAAGCCGGAGAGGTAGATGGCGAACGCCTCATACCAGAGGTCACCTGACTGCTTGGCCAGGGCAAGCCCGCGATCGAACGCCTCCGCCGATCCGGCCGGATCCCCGCCGATGGCGCGGGCGTTGCCGAGATGGGCCCACCCCCGGGACTGCCCGCGCAGGTCACCCGCTTGCTCGTACAGCCCGATGCTCTGCGTGAAGTAGTCTGCACCGCGATCGTTGTCCCCCCCGATCGAGACGAGCACCCCTAGCCCGTTCAGGGCGGCCCCCCGGCCCGGCGCGGCGCCGGAGGTGTGCTGCACGACATCGGCCAGCCACTCTGTACCCTCCTCGAGCATCCCCCGGATGTGCCAGTACTCCCACAGGCCGGAGGCGAGCCGCAGGCCCAGGCCGGTCCGGGCCGGGTCTTCCGCGCACCACAACCGGGCGGAACGCAGGTTGTCGCGCTCGCGGTCCAGGTGGCCGGCCCACCGGGCCTGCTCTGCGCCCAGCAGCAGGGGTGCCGACCGCTCGCCCAGCGCCGTGAAGTACTCGCCGTGCCTGGCCCGCGCATGGGCGAGCTCGCCCGATTCCGCCAGCCGCTCATGCGCGAACACCCGGATCGTCTCCAGTAGCCGGTAGCGGGTCTCGGCCGCCGACCACTCGACCTGCACCAGCGACTTGTCGACCAGTGCCGCCAGCAGGCGGGCCACCTGCTCCGCCGGCACACCCCGGCCCGCGCACACCGCTTCGGCTCCGACCAGCGACCAGCCGCCCACGAAAGCCGCCAGCCGCTGCAGCAGCATCCGCTCCGGCTCGCTCAGCAGTTGATAGCTCCACTCGATCGAGGCCAGCAGCGTCTGATGCCTGGGCGGCCCGCCGCCGGCCTGGGCCAGCAGCTCCAGCCGGCCAGTCAGCCGCTCAGCGATCTCGGCCAGGCTCATCGCACCGGCCCGTGCCGCCGCCAGCTCCAGGGCCAGCGGGATGCCGTCGAGCTGGCGGCAGATCGCGGTAACGGCGGCCACGTCGCCCGGGTCGACCACCAGATCGGCGTGAACGGCGCGGGCCCGGGCCAGGAACAACGCGACCGCCGCGTAGCCCTCCAGGTCACGCAGCGAGGGCAGCTGCTCGGGCCGGGGAAAGGCCAGTGACGGCACCCGCCAGGTGACCTCGCCGGCCAGCGCCAGGCTCGCGCGGCTGGTGGCGAGGATCACCACCCCCGGGCAGGATGCCAGCACGTCGGCCGCTAGCGCGGAGCAGGCGCCCACGAGGTGCTCGCAATTGTCCAGGATCACCAGCCGGCGTTGCGGCCGGAGCACCCGGACAAGCCGCTCTTCCGAATCGGCTGCGGCCCGCTCCTCGACGCCCACGGCGGTCGCCACCGCCCCGGCGAGCGCGGCGGGGTCCGGCACGGTGCTCAGGTCGATCAGGTGGACGCCATCGGGGAAGAAAGCCGAGACTGCCCCGGCCACCTCGATCGCGAGCCGGGTCTTCCCGACGCCCCCGGCACCGATCAGTGTGACCAGGCGATGTGCACCGACCAGCCGGACCGTCTCGGCCAGCTCGCGTTTGCGCCCGACCAGCGCTGTCAGCGGCACCGGCACGCCAGCGGGCCATGCCTTCCGTCCCCGGGCGGGCGTACCCTCCGCCCTGCTGGCAGCAGCCACGCGACGCCGCCCGCGCCGGTCCTCATTCACCGCATCCCCCTCGCCGGCAGGACTGGCCTCACTCTAGTCCCGGGGGCGGCTGGAGCGGCGGTCTGGCGGCGACTCGTTACGCCGCGCTGACCGGAGGACGAGCGCGGACCCCAAGGACCGGCTGACCGCCCCCGGACACCGCGGTATCCCGCCTCCCACGGCCAGTGGCCGCGATCATCAGCGTGCCCGAGATAGTCGAGCCGCGTGCTGCCAGGGTGGCCACATTCCCGGCACCTGCCGGGGCCTCCTTCACATCAGTCACAGTTACTGCCACTGTGCGGGAAGGTACCGACAATGTGTTCGATGCAGTCGGCCAGCAGCCAGCTGTCGCCCGCCAGCCTGGCGGCGCGTCCTGCTGGAACCCTTGACGGCGCTGTCACCGAGCTGTTAAATCATGTAATGAAATAAGGCGTGTATTAAGGCGCCGGCCCAGACTCAGTTCCCGGTAGCGCACCTCGTGATCATCCCCGACGAGCGAGTTCCCGGCCTGCACCTCAGCCTGCGTTCGACGACGCCTAAGCAGTTGTCGTCCCGGGATGTCGACTGATGGGAGCTCACATGTATCAAGCGCTTCGCCGCGTGCCCAGGGCATTGGCAGCCCTGCTGGTCCTGGGTACCCTCGGCCTCGGCGCCTCGGCGGCACAGGCCCAGACTCGGGCCGCCGCAGCCCCGGCATGCACAGTTCCGGCCTCGCCGGGCGACGAACTGCATGCCAACGCCGACTCGTCGATCACCATTACCTTGTCCGGCAGCCCCGGTGCCACCAGCTACAACATCTACCGGAGCACCAGCTCAGGCGCCGAAGGCAATACGCCGTACGCGACTACCACGTCCACCACCTATGTTGACAAGAACCTCAGCAGCACGCCGATTTACTTCTACGTGTTCACCGCGGTGAACTCCTGCGGCGAGTCCGCCCGGAGCCCGGAGGACGCCTCCAAGACCCCGCCGCCCATCGGCACCGGCGGCAATACGCCCGGCGTCCAGTCCGGCAGCAGCCTGATCTTCTACTGCAAGGACGCCCTGCTCGGCGGCTTCGACTGGTTCCAGACCCTGACCGGCTGGTTTCCTGAGGTACTGGGCTCCTCGGCCGCGCTGTCCCCGGGTGGCCGGGTCGTCGACATGGCCTACGCCGCCAACGGCACCCTGACGTTCAACAACGTCGTGGCGCCCACTAGCGGCCTGTATACAGTCAGCTGGCGCTACGCCTTCCAGGGCGGCCTGTTCCCCGCGGTCAAGAACCGGCAGATGGGGCTCAAGGTCAACGGCACCGTCATCACGACCACCGAGCGCTTCCCGATCACCGGCAGCTTCGAGACCTACCAGAACTCGTCCCTGCAGGTGCACCTGAACGCGGGCGTCAACTCCATCAGCATGCTGGCGGTCAGCGATCACGGCGTCTCCCGGGTCGACGAGATGACCGTGACCCCGGCGACCGCGTCCGTTCCGAGCGGACCGACCAACCTGACCGTTACCCCTGGTAACACCACGGCGACGCTGTCCTGGACGGGCAGCACGAGCGGCAGCCCCACCTCTTACTCGATCTACCGGGGCACGGCGTCCGACGGCGAGGCCACCACCCCCGTAGGCACCGTCAGCGGCACGACGACCACGTTCACCGACACCGGCCTGCACAACGGGACCCTCTACTACTACAACGTGGCCGCCAACAACAGCGCGGGCGTGTCGCCTGACACGAACGAGGTCACCGTGACCCCGGCCACCGGCGGCACTGGCACCGCCCCGGCGGCGCCCACCGGCCTCAGCGCCACGGGCGGCAATGGCTCGGTCTCGCTGACCTGGAACGCCAGCACGGGCGCTACCAGCTACAGCGTCTACCGCGGCACCGCTGCCGGGGCGGAGGGCGGCACGGCGATCGGCACGTCCTCGTCGAACAGCTTCACCGACTCCACGGTCACCAACGGCACCAAGTACTACTACACCGTCACCGCCAGCAACACGGCGGGCGTGTCGCCGAGCTCGAACGAGACCAGCGCCACGCCGACCGGCGGGGGCGGCGGTGGTGGCGGGCTGCTGTCCCAGGGTCAGCCGGCCACCGCGTCATCGGTGCAGAACGCGGGGTACCCGGCCTCGAACGCCGTCGACGGGAACACCGCGACGCGCTGGTCAAGCGCGGCCAGTGACCCGCAGTGGCTCCAGGTCGACCTCGGGGCCACGCACACCATCACCCAGGTCATCCTGAACTGGGAGAACGCCTATGCCAAGGCCTTCCAGATCCAGACGTCCAACGACGGCACGACCTGGACGACCATCTACTCCACGACGACCGGTACGGGCGGCGTGCAGACCATCCCGGTGACTGGCAGCGGACGCTACGTGCGCATGTACGGCACCGTGCGGGCCACCGGATACGGCTACTCGCTGTGGGAGTTCCAGGTCTTCGGCAGCTAAGTCTCAGTAAGCCAGAACGCCAGCCAGGGTCGCGAGCGTCGTCCGCTCGCGGCCCTGGCCTGCCGGGCGGGTAACGGTCCGCCCGGGAAACCGGTGTACCGAAGGGAAAACGCAGGGGCCATGGAAGCAGAGGATCTGAACGGCATTGTCATGAACCGGCGGTCGGCCCTGAAACGGACCGCTGCCACGGCGTTTCTCATCTCGCAGGCCACCCTGCTCGAGCAGCTGGCCTCGCCCCTCGTGCGGCCGGCCGCCGCGGCCACCACGTTTTCCGACATCCAGTTCGCCATGGGCAGCTTCATCAACCCGGCGCAAGTGCTCAATGACGGGGCGGGCAACATGACCGCCCAGTTCCCGCCCACGTACGCGCTGCTGCTTCCGGCCAAGCTGACCCGCACCCCGACCGTGACCGAGAAGCACCTGCTCGGCCACGTCCTGTACACCATCGAGGACAACTTCCCGGCCAGCCCGGCCGGGGTGCTCATCTTCTCGGTGTCCTACGGGCTGCCGTACTTCAACCGGCTGTCGCAGTCGGTGGTCAGCGCGCACATGCCGCACCTGCTCTCCGATCCGAGCCGCTTCGTGCTGGAGGAGGCTGCTCCGTCCCCGACCGATGTCGTGGGCGGCCTGGTGGGCGGCCCGAAGGCCCTGAATCCCGGTATCACCAAGGACCGGTTCAACGTCAACGTGACGATCGAGAACAACGACATGCTGTTCCACTTCCGGAGTGACTCGATTGCCAACCTGACCAACGTCAGCCTGTGGCTGCAGGGCAGCAACAACCTCAATGGCGCGCACCTGTCCTCGCCCAGCTTCAACGGGCTGATCAGCTACGGGACGCCGCGCATTCAGTTCGTGCAGGTGGGGCTGCCGCGCAAGATGGCCGACCAGTCCGGCTTCGAGTTCGCGCCGCGGATGAACCCCAACTCCTCGATGGCGATGGGCTTCGTTGACCAGCAGGTCAACGCGGCGGGTCCGCCCGAGATCTGCACGTTCGTCGGAAACTCATCGGCCAAGCTCAGCGACGCCGACGCTGGCGATTACTTCGACAACGGCTCCATCGCCCATTTCTCGCACAATATCGAGGACCTGTACCAGTTCTACAACACGCCCGGCCAGGACGCCCGGCGGCCTGACGGCGAGCCATTCACCGAGCGGTGCCAGTACATGTTCCGCTCTAATCAGCTGGGAACCAGTAACGGACTCCCGGCGTCCGGCAATGCCGACCAGTACACCAATGGCGGCGGGCCGGCCTACGTCAACAATGCTTTCCAGGGCACGACCGCGGCCGCGGCCGGCGCCCAGGACAGCGCCGGGGTGTTCTCACCCAGCAACGCGACGATTAACGCCACCTATCAGGGCCAGCCCCGCATCGGGCATGAGGCCGCGCTTCAGCAGGTCTCCCGGGCCTCCGACGGCACCCCGATGCACATCCGCGCCGACGGCCCCGGGCTCGACGGCATGGACGTGCCTGCCTTCAGGCCCTACCCGGGCCAGGCCAGCCTGCCCGCGGGCAGTTCGCAGTTCAAGCTGCAGTTCCTGATCTACGTGCCGAGCGCCGACTTCTTCGCCAGGATGCGCACGGCCCAGGCGGCGCAGAACCTGCAGCAGCAGTTCCTCAAGGGCTCCGACAGCGACAACGGCCTGGAGCGGTTCGTCACCGCGACCCGGCGGCAGAACTTCCTGGTTCCGCCCCGCCGGAACCGGGCCTTCCCGCTGGCGGAGATCTAGCGGGATCCGCCGGCGGCCCGGCGCGACTGGGGTGGCCACGCGGCCACGAGGCCACCCCAGTCAGCGCTGCTCCTGGCTGGCAGCAGGCACCCGGCTCCGACCGCAGCCCTCAGCTCGTCAGGCCGAGACCAGGTCGCACACGAAGATCAGGGTCTCGCCCGGCGCGATCGCCTGCCCGGCGCCGCGGTCGCCGTAGGCCAGGTCCGGCGGGATGACCAGCTGGCGGCGGCCGCCGACCCGCATGCCCTGCACGCCGCGGTCCCAGCCGGCGATGACCTGCCCGACACCGAGCCGGAACTCCAGCGGATCGCCCAGGTTCCAGCTGGCGTCGAACTCCTCGCCCGTGGAGTACGCGACCCCGACGTAGTGGACCCTGACCGTGTCGCCCGCGGTGGCGACCTCGCCTTCGCCTTCCCAGAGGTCGGTGATCTCCAGCTCGGCCGGCGGCTCGCCACCAGGGAAGTCGATCTCAGGCTTCTCGATGCTCATACGCGCGTCTCCCTCAGCAGCTCTGTGTCGGCGGTGCGCTCTGGCCCAGCCAGGTACCGCAGCCTCACGTCGGGTGCGGCCTCTGCGCCCCGGGCAAGGCTATGCCGCTCCGGGACCGCTAGCACCGGCTCGCTCAGGCAGACTCGCCAGGCGCGGGCGGCCGGAAGCCGGCGAACGGGTTGGTCACCACGAGCGACCCGCTCCCGAATCGGTACAGCGCGGCCGGCCGGCCCCCGGCCCGGCCGCGCTGCACCGTCGCGCTGGTCGGCTCGATGACCCCCCGCCGGGACAGGACGCGCTGCAGGTTGGTGGCCGAGACCGGATGGCCGAGGCAGGCGGCGTAGATCTGCCTGAGCTCGGCGATCGTGAACGTCGCGGGGGCCAGGGCGAAGCCGATGTTGGTATAGGTGAGCTTGGAGCGCAGCCGCTCGCGGGCCGACTCGATGATCGAGGCGTGGTCGAACGCCGTGGGCGGGAGGTCCTCGACCGGGTACCAGGCGGTATCGGCTGGCAGCCCGGGGTTCACCTCGGTGGATACCAGGGCCAGGTAGGCCGTCGCGACCTCCCGCTCCCGCGGGTCGCGATCGGGGTCGCTGCGGGTCTCGAGCTGCTCCAGGTGCGCGATGTCGGTCAGGTCCACCTTGGCGGCCAGGTGCCGGCCCAGCGAGGTCCCGAGGCGCTCGTCGGCGCCGAGCGGGCCGCCGGGCAGCGCCCACCGGCCGTCGAAAGGCTCCTGGGCCCGCTGCCAGAGCAGCACGTGCAGCCGTCCCTGGCGGACGCCGAAGACCACGGCAAGAACCTCATGGCGAAAACGGCCGCCTCCCCGGGCTGCCGCCTGCCCGGTGGCGGCCGCTTCCCGCGCTCCCGCCACCCTCGCTGATCCCGAGCTCACGAGCTCACGATGTCGCGTGCTCGCGCCACCCTCGCTGGTCCCAGGCTCATGCGCCCATGATAGCGTGGCTATTGTAGTTTTCGACTATGAGGCGAAAACTCGGAAGGGAGCAGGCGTTGACTACGACTGCGATGACTCAGCACCGGGGGCCGGCCACCCGGACGAGCTGGGCGGCGGAGATCCGCCGCCTGGCCGCCAGGCGCGACGCCGTCATCCTGGCCCACAATTACCAGCCCGCCGCGATCCAGGACGTGGCCGATCACGTCGGGGACTCCCTGGCCCTGTCCCGGATCGCGGCCGCCTGCGAGGCGTCGACGATCGTCTTCGCCGGGGTTTACTTCATGGCCGAGACGGCCAAGATCCTGGCCCCTGACCGGACCGTGCTGATCCCCGAGCCCAGGGCGGGCTGCTCGCTGGCCGACAGCATCACGGCGGCCCAGCTGCGCGCCTGGAAGGCCGAGCATCCCGGCGCGGTGGTGGTGGCCTATGTCAACACCAGCGCCGAGGTGAAGGCCGAATCGGACCTGTGCTGCACGTCCGCGAACGCAGTGGACATCGTCGCCGCCATTCCCGCCGAGCAGGAGGTCCTTTTCCTGCCCGACCAGTTCCTCGGGGCGCACGTGCGGCGCGTCACCGGCCGCCAGAACCTGCACGTCTGGCTCGGGGAGTGCCACGTCCACGCCGGCATCAGCCCGGCCGACCTGCGGGAGAAGGCGGCCGCGAGCCCGGAGGCGGAGCTGTTCATCCATCCCGAGTGCGGCTGCACCACCGCCGCCCTGTGGCTGGCCGGCACCGGCGACCTCCCGGCCGGCCGCACGCATGTGCTGTCCACCGGCGGCATGCTGGAGGCAGCCGCCACGACCACGGCCTCGACCGTGCTGGTGGCCACCGAGACCGGCATGCTGCACCAGCTGCGCCAGGCCAACCCGCGGGTGTCGTGGGAGCCGGTGAACGAGCGTGCGGAATGCCCCTACATGAAGATGACCACGCCGGAGGTGCTGACCCGCTGCCTGCGCGATGGTGTCAGTGAGGTGATCGTCGAGGCGGACGTGGCCCGCCGCGCCCGGCGGGCCGTCGACGCGATGATCGCGGTCGGCGCCCCGTCCGCAGCCGGCGAATGAGGGCCGCGATGGGCCCGGCCATCCAGTCCCTGCCCGCGCCGCGGATCACCTGGACCCGCGAGGCGGACGTGGTGGTCGTCGGCGCGGGCGCGGCCGGGCTGAGTGCCGCCCTCGAGGCTGCCGCGCCCGGCCGCCGGGTCCTGCTGGTCTGCAAGGCCGGGCTGGGCGCGGGCTCGTCCCCGCTCGCCCAGGGCGGCCTCGCGGCCGTCCTCGACCCCGCCGACACCCCCGAGCTGCACCGCCAGGACACGCTGACCGCCGGAGCCGGGCTGTGCGACGACTCGGCGGTGGACGTGCTGGTGTCCGCCGCACCACGGGAGATCGCCTGGCTCACCTCGCTCGGCGCCCGCTTCGACGCCGGCCCGCTGGGACTGGAGGGCGGCCATTCCCGGCCGCGGATCGTGCACGCCGGCGGCGATGCCTCGGGAGCCGAGGTGCACCGGGTCCTGCGCGAGGCCGTCCTCGCCAGCCGGGTCGAGATCCTCGAGCACACCGTCGCGCTCGACGCGCTGCTCGACGAGGACGGGCAGGTGGCCGGGCTGCTGGCCGGCACGCTCGCCGGGCCTGCGACGCGGCCAGACCCGGGAGCACCCGGCGGGCGGGACCCGGGAGCACCCGGCGGGCGGGGCCTGGCCGCCGGGGCCATCCGCGCCGCCGCCGTGGTCCTGGCCTCCGGCGGCTACGGCCAGGCCTATGCCACCACGACCAATCCCGCCGGGGCGACCGGTGACGGCCTGGCCCTGGCCGTCCGGGCCGGCGCCGAGGTGTGCGACCTGGAGTTCGTGCAGTTCCATCCCACGGTTCTCTGGCAGCCCGGGGCGCGGGGCCAGCAGCCGCTCATCACCGAGGCGCTGCGCGGCGCGGGCGCCGTGCTCATTGACGGCAGCGGCCGCCCGGTGATGGCGGGTTGCCATCCGCTAGCCGACCTGGCCCCCCGGGACGTGGTCGCGGCCGAGATGCACCGGCGGATGGCAGCCGGCGATGGTGCTGCCTCGCACCTGTGGCTCGACGCGGCCGCCGTGGGCCGCCGCCAGCTGGACAGCCACTTCCCCACCGTGACCGCCGCCTGCCGGGCGGCCGGCTTCGAGCCGTCCCGCGACCCGATCCCCGTCGCGCCGGGCGCCCACTATGCCTGCGGCGGCGTGCGCGCCGACATGGCGGGCCGCACCACGCTGGCCGGCCTGTATGCCATCGGCGAGGTCGCGGCGACCGGCGTGCACGGCGCGAACCGCCTGGCGTCGAACTCGCTGACCGAGGCCATCATCACGGGCCGGCGGCTGGGCCGCCTGCTGGCCAGCGGTCCGCCGCCCTCCCCTCTCCCCGCCAGTCACTCCCCAGCCGGCCCTCCTGCCCCCGCCGACGGCGCCGACAACGTCAGCCGCTCCCACGGCGGTGGCCGCTCTCCTGGAGGCTTCTCTGCCGACGGCCTGTTCCCGGCCGGTCACTCTCCCGCGACCGCACAACCCTCCGCCGGCGCGCTCGCCGCGCTGGGCGGCCAAGCCGACCCGGCCGCCGCTATGTCCCGGTACGCCGGCGTGCTGCGCGACGAGGCCGGCCTGGAGCACCTGCTCCAGCTACTAGCCGCCCAGCCCGCCGCGACCCGGGCCGCCGCGAACCAGCCTGCAGCGGACCAGCCTGCTGGCGACCGCTTCCTGAACCTGGAAGTTGTCGAGGCGACCAACCTGCAGACCGTCCGCATCCTGGTCGCCACCGCGGCCCTGGCCCGCACTGAGAGCCGGGGCTGCCATCGCCGTAGCGACGCCCCGTGGACCCGGCCCGGGCCCGCCCGGCGCATCGGCATCCGCTGCCGCGACGGCGAGCTCGACGTGCACCTCGACGATGAGGCCGCGGCGCTCATCGGTGCGCCGGCGTGAGCCTGCGCGAGCCGGTACGCAGCGAGCTGCTCGCCGCCGGGATCGACCCCGCCGACGCCGAGCGGGTCGTGCGGGACGCCCTCCAGGAGGACCTGCGGTACGGGCCGGACGTGACGACGCAGGCCACCGTGGCCGCCGGCGCGGTCGCCACCGCGGACGTGATGGCGCGCCAAAACGGCGTGGTCGCCGGCGTTCCGCTGGCGCTGGCCGTGCTCGACGCGGCCGGCCTGCCGCCCGGCTGCGTGACCGTGGTCCGCCCGGACTGCTGTGCCGTCAGGCCGGCCGACCGGGTGCTCACCATCGAGGGGCCGCTGCGCGGGCTGCTCACCGCCGAGCGGACGCTGCTCAACCTGATGACCCACCTGTCCGGCATCGCTACCGCCACCCGGGCCTGGGTCGACGCAATCGCCGGCACCGGCGCCGTCGTCCGTGACACCCGCAAGACCACCCCGGGCCTGCGCCAGCTGGAGAAATACGCCGTGCGCTGCGGCGGCGGCAGCAACCATCGCCTGGGCCTGGGAGACGCCGCCCTCATCAAGGACAACCACGTGGCCGCGGCGGGCGGCATCAGCCAGGCGGTTGACGCGGTGCGTGCGACCGCCCCGGCCGTCGCCCTCGAGGTCGAGTGCGACACGCTCGAGCAGGTCCGCGCCGCGCTGGCCGCCGGCTGCGACCTGATCCTGCTCGACAATATGACCGTGGCCGACCTGCGCGCCGCCGTTGCCCTCGCCCGGGCCTGGCCCGGGGTCCGGCTGGAGGCCAGCGGCGGCCTGCGGCTGGACACCGCGCGGGCTGTGGCGCAGACCGGCGTCGACTTCCTGGCCGTCGGCGCCCTCACGCACTCCAGCCCCGCCCTCGACCTAGCCCTCGACCTCCGCCCCGCCGCCAACATCGCATGATCACGACCGTTTTCCCGCGCTATGCCCGGCAAAACGGTCGAGATCATCAGTGATTGCTCAGAGGCACACAAGTACGGGCGAGCCGTTCCCGTCGAGCAGCATCCGTGCTCCGAGAGCCTGCGGGAGTGTTACAGATACCTCGCGTGTCTCTGCGTACGCCCGGCGAGGCCCCGAAGACCCGGCGCCTTCTGGTAGAGGCAGCAGAGCAACCGCGTTTCCGTCCGCCAGGACTTCGATGTGCGGGTAATCGGCGCAGGGCATGCCGGAGAACCGCAGCGTGATGGTTCGCTGATCGCCGGCGAGTTTCGCTCGGCTGCCGGGCCAGCGCAGTTCATCGTCTTCGAACTCGGGCGGCCACCAGCTTCGGAGGGTGACGCTGGGGTCGAGGACCCATATCGGCTCGGGAACTCCTCGGACGTGGACCTCCCAGGCAGGCAGCTGCTGCTTCCCGCGGTCGGTGAGGAATCCAGAGGCGCTTTGCGTGGCCGTGGCCACCTGCAGAGGGTCGGCTGGCGGCCCGGCCTGTGGGCGGTGATGGCGCATCGCATGCAACAGCTCGTCAGGGAAGCCCGGCGGGGCCTGGATCAAGCCGCGTTCGAAGGCGAGCTTCGCCTTTCCGTCGAGCGGGAAGGAACCTGCCTGGACGGCAGGACTAAGCAGCACTAACGGACGTGGATCTCGCCTTGCGGGGAAATCAGCCCATCCGCGCAGGCGTCGCCGCAATTGCTCTCGCTGCAGTTGGCGAACTGTGCTCACATTTGGAATCTTAGACAACACTTATCGCGCCCCATGTGCCGGAAAACGGTCGTGATCACCAGCAGGCCACGCCGTAGACTTCGCTGTCGTGGCTGAGCCGCTGCGCGTCGTCATCATCGGAGGCGGCCTGGGTGGCCTGTGCCTGGCCCAGGGACTGCGCCGGGCCGGCGTGGAGGCGGCGGTCTACGAGCGCGATGCCGCGCTGGCGTCGCGGCGTCAGGGCTACCGCCTCCACGTCGACTCACGCGCGGCGCAGGGGCTGCGCGCGTGCCTGCCCGCCGAGCTCTACCAGCTGTTCCTCGCCACCTGCGGCCAGCCCAGCAGGCAGCTGACCGTAGTCACCAAGCGCCTGCGGCCCATGCGCACGGTGCGCTCCCCGTCCGCCGGCTCCCCGTCCGCCGGCTCCCCGTCCGCCGGGCCGCCTCTCAGCACGTCCGTGGACCGGCTGACGCTGCGCGAGATCCTGGGCACCGGCCTGGCGGACGTGGTCCACTTCGGCCGGGAGTTCACCCACTTCAGCGGCGGCGGGCGGGACGGCGACGAACACCGACCAGTGCGAGCCCATTTCCGCGACGGCAGCGCGGTCACGGGCGACGTCCTGGTCGCCGCTGACGGGGTCGGATCGCGCGTGCGGGAGCAGTACCTGCCGCACGCCCTGGTCGCCGACACCGGGACTCGCTGCATCTACGGCAAGACGCTGATCTCCGAGCCGGTCGCTGCCGTGCTCCCGGCCTTCTTGACTGACGGGTTCGCGGCGGTGATCGGCTCCCGCCGGGTGGGCATGGCCCTGGGCGCGGTCCGGTTCGTCACCCGGCCGGATGAGGCGGCGCTAGCGGTGCCGGGGGCGAGCCTGAGCGCCGAGCGCGACTTCGTGATGTGGTCGGTGGCCGGCCAGCAGGCGGCCTTTCCCGGCGGCGACGAGGCGCTGTCGCGCTCCACCGGGCGGCAGCTGCACGCCGTGGCGCTGAAGATGATCCGTACCTGGCACCCCGACCTGCGCGCCCTGCTCGCGGCGGCCGAGCCAGAGGAGACGTTCTCCGTGCGGGTGCGAGCCGCCAGCCCGGTTCCGCTCTGGCCGCCGACCAACGTCACGCTGCTCGGCGACGCGACCCACGCGATGAGTCCCGCCCGCGGCTCCGGCGCCAACATCGCGCTGCTGGACGCGGGCAACCTCGCACGGAGTCTGGCTCGCGCGGAGCGCGGCGAGCTGCCGGTGCGCGACGCGGTGCACGCCTACGAGGCGCAGATGGTCGACTACGGGTTCGCCGCCGTCCGTGACTCTCTCGCGGTGCACCGGGAGGGCGGCGGCGTCCTGGCCCGGCTGCGCGCCGCCGCTGAGTCCCGCCGCTGAGTCGCGCCGCTGAGGCCCCCATCGATCCCGTCTGCCCGGATTCCGTCACTGGCCGCCCATAGAATCGCCGGGTGGCACTCGCCGACATCCAGCCCTCGCCCGCGGACCCGGCCGACCCGGCCTCCTCGGCCGCCCCGGCCGGCGCCACCACCCTGGCCGGCGCCACCCCAGCGGCCACGGTCCTGCGCCGCGTCTTCGGCTACGACGAGTTCCGGGGCGAGCAGCAGGCGATCATCGAGCACGTCATCGCCGGCGGCGACGCGCTGGTGCTGATGCCGACCGGCGGCGGCAAGTCGCTGTGCTATCAGATCCCGGCCCTGGTCCGGGAGGGCACCGGCGTCGTCATATCGCCGCTGATCGCGCTGATGCAGGACCAGGTCGACGCGCTCAGGGCGCTCGGAGTCCGGGCCGGCTTCCTCAACTCGACCCAGGATCCCGCCCAGCGGCGGCAGGTCGAGGCCGCCTTCGCCGCCGGCGAGCTGGACCTGCTCTACCTGGCGCCAGAGCGGCTGCGCACCGATTCCGCGCTCCGGCTGCTCGACCGCGGCGCCATCTCGCTGTTCGCCATCGACGAGGCGCACTGCGTCTCGCAATGGGGGCACGACTTCCGGCCCGACTACCTCGGCCTGTCCGACCTGCACGAGCGCTGGCCCGGCGTGCCGCGCATCGCGCTCACCGCCACCGCGACCGCGGCCACGCGAACCGAGATCGCCGCCCGGCTGAACCTCGCGACCGCCCGTCATTTCGTAGTCAGCTTTGACCGGCCCAACATCCGTTACCGCATCGAGCCGAAGGCCGAGCCAGCACGCCAGCTGCTCGACCTGCTGCGCACCGAGCACGCCGGGGACGCCGGCATCGTCTACTGCCTCTCCCGGGCGTCGGTCGAGAAGACCGCCGACTTCCTGATGAGCAACCAGATCACCGCGCTGCCCTACCATGCCGGGCTCGACGCGGCCACCCGCGCCGCCCACCAGTCCCGCTTCCTGCGCGAGGACGGCGTCATCATGGTGGCCACGATCGCGTTCGGCATGGGCATCGACAAGCCCGACGTGCGCTTCGTCGCCCACCTCGACCTGCCCAAGTCCGTCGAGGGCTACTACCAGGAGACCGGCCGGGCCGGCCGGGACGGGCTGCCCGCCACGGCCTGGCTCGCCTACGGACTGCAGGACGTGGTGCAGCAGCGCAAGCTGATCGACGGGTCGGAGGGCGACGCCGCGCACCGCCGACGGCAGTCCGCGCACCTGGACGCCATGCTGGCCCTGTGCGAGACGGCCGGGTGCCGCCGCGCCCAGCTGCTGGCCTACTTCGGCGAGGACACCGGCCCCTGCGGCAACTGCGACACGTGCCTGACGCCGCCGCAGACGTGGGACGGCACCGTCGCGGCCCAGAAGCTGCTGTCGGCCGTGCTCCGGCTCGACCGCGAGCGGGACCAGCGATTCGGCGCCGGGCAGGTGATCGACATCCTGCTCGGGAAGAAGACTCCCCGGGTGATCGAGAACGATCATGCGTCCCTGACAGTGTTCGGCATCGGCACGGAGCTGCGGGACACCGAGTGGCGCGGCGTCGTGCGCCAGCTGCTGGCCCAGGGGCTGCTCGCCGTCGAGGGCGACTACGGCACCCTGCGGCTGACCAAGGCCAGCGGCGAGGTGCTCGGCCGCCAGCGCGAGGTCATGCTGCGGCGCGACCCCGAGCGGACCCGCGCCCCGAGGGCCGCCCGGGGCGGGAAGTCCGCCGCCGCAGCGGTGGCCGCCGCCGAGCTGCCCGCCGCGGCCGCCCCGGCGTTCGAGCGGCTCCGCGCCTGGCGGGCGGCCAGTGCCAAGGAGCAGGGCGTCCCCGCGTACGTGATCTTCCACGACGCGACCCTGCGCCAGATCGCCGCCCGGGCCCCGCAGACGCTGGCCGAGCTGGCCACGATCAGCGGCGTCGGCGAGGCCAAGCTGGCCAGGTACGGTCAGCTGATCCTGGACACCCTGGCGGCGCCGGTCAGCGGGTGACCGCCTGGCGCACCAGCGTCCGGCCGAAGTCCCACATCAGGCCGCTGCCCTTGTGCGCATCGGCCATCACGTCGGCGAACGCCTCCAGGAACAGGTTCACCTCGGTCTCGGTGATGGTCAGCGGCGGCAGCAGCTTGATCACGTCCATGAAGTCGCCCGACACCTGAGTCAGGATCCGGTGCTTCTGGAACAGGGCGACCACCACCATCTGCGCGAACAGCCCGCGCCTGGCCGCCTGGAGCATGTTCCAGCCGGTCCGGAGCTTGAGCGAGCGGGGCTTGCCGAACTCCATGCCGACAATGAGTCCCCGGCCGCGCACGTCCACCAGGAGCTCGTACTCCTCCATCATGTCCTGGAGCGCGTCCCGGAGCAGCTTGCCCATCTGCTCGGCATTGGTCACCAGTTGCTCATCCTCGATAACGGACAACGACGCCAGTCCCGCCACCATGGCCGCCGCGTTTGACCCGAAGGTGGAGTCGTGCACAAGCACGCGGTCCATTGAGGAATAGACCTTCTGGAAGATCCAGTCCTTGGCCAGCGTCGCCCCGACCGGGACGAAGCCGCCCGACAGGGCCTTGGCTACGGTCACGATGTCGGGCTCCACATCGTCGTGCTCATAGCCGAAGAACCGGCCGGTCCGGCCGATGCCGGTCTGTACCTCGTCGCAGATCAGCAGCGCGCCGTGGTCGTGCAGCAGCCTCCTGGCCGCCGCGAGATAGCCCTGCGGCGCCACGTGCGCGCCCTTGCCCTGCACCGGCTCGACGATGAGCGCGGCGACATCACCCCGGCGCAGCTCACGCTCCAGCGCGTCCAGGTCCCCGAGCTCGATGCCCGAGTCGGGCAGCAGCGGGTCGAAGCCGCGCCGGAACTCCGCCGACCCGTTCACCGACAGCGACCCGGTGGTCAGGCCGTGGAAGGCATGGTCGCAGTAGAGGATGCGGGACCGGCCCGTGGCGTACCGGGCGAACTTGAGGGAGGCCTCGACCGCCTCGGTGCCGCTGTTGCAGAAGTACACCCGGTCCAGGCCCTCGGCCTTGGCCAGCAGCTGCTCGGCCAGCAGGCCGGGCAGCAGGCTGGCGTCGAACTGGACCATGTCGGCCAGCTCCGCGTCCAGCATGGCGTGCAGGGCGCCGCGGACGACGGGATGGTTGCGGCCGACGCCGAAGACACCGAAGCCGGCCAGGAAGTCGGCGTAGCGGTTGCCGTCGACGTCATAGAGGTAAGCCCCCTCGGCCCGCTCGTAGACCTTGTCGAAGCCGATCGCATGCAGCATGCGCGGCAGTTGCGGGTTCAGGTAGCGAGCGTGCAGTTCGTAGCCCTGCCCTCGCCGGCCAGCCAGGAGGCCAGGCAAGTCAAATCCCATGACTCCAGTTTCC
>Ga0208219_1000050_pt1 | contig 56329 bp, 64 predicted proteins | sample NGESurshal072012_7_FD_184469 | JGI IMG/M metagenome (GOLD analysis project Ga0208219, IMG submission 184469) | Arctic peat soil microbial communities from Barrow, Alaska - NGEE Surface sample 53-2 shallow-072012 (SPAdes) | ecosystem: Environmental > Terrestrial > Soil > Wetlands > Peat ... | reverse complement strand
CACCTTGAAGCCCGTGGCGCGCATCCCCGACCGGTTGTCTACCGGACCGCGATCAACGGGGCTCGAAAATGACAAAATTGTCACCACGGCGTCATTTACACGTCATCTGCAACCGGGTTAGAGTCGCGAGGGGGAACGATGCAGATCCTGCTGATCGAGGACGAGACGCGCATTCAGGCGTTCGTTCGGCGCGGTCTCGAAGCGGAGGGCTACGGCGTCGTCACCGCTGACGACGGCCTCGACGGCCTCACGCTCGCGCGCTCGCGGGAGTGGGACCTCGTCGTCCTCGATCTGCTGCTTCCGGGGATGAACGGGCTCCGGGTGCTGCAGGAGCTCCACCGAGAGCAGCCGCAGCTGCCGGTCGTCGTCCTCTCCGCGCGCGGCGACCTGCGCACGAAGCTGAAGGGCTTCGAGCTCGGGGCCACCGACTACGTGTCGAAACCGTTCGCGCTCGACGAGCTCCTCGCGCGCATCCGGGTGCAGCTGCGCCGGACCGTTCCGCCCGGCGACGACGAGCACGTGCTGCACGCCGGGCCTGTGCTGCTCGACCTGGCGCGCCGCCAGGCGCGCGTCGGCGACCTCGTCACCGATCTCTCCGACCGCGAGTTCCGCCTGCTGCACCACCTGCTCCTGCACGCGGGCGAGGTGATCAGCCGCGAGCGCCTGCTCGCCGACGTGTGGGGATACGACTTCGACCCGGGCTCGAACGTCGTCGACGTCTGCGTGCGCCGCCTGCGGCAGAAGCTCGGTCCCGACGCGCACATCGAAACGGTTCGCCATGCGGGCTACAGGCTGGCTGCAGCGTAACGCCGTAGAGGTCCTGTGGGGCCTCTTCGCGATCGCGAACTGGCTGGCCATGATCGCGTGGCCGGCCTGGGAGACGGTGCCGTTCCACTTCGTGTGGATCAGCCTGACGATCGTCTACGGGTTCCGCGTGTGGTCTCCGGGCGTGACCGGCCTCATCCTCTCGACGGTCATCCTCGCGACGGGCGCGAGCATCCTCTCGGATGCGTTTGCCGGCATCCAGCTCTGGGGCGAGCTGTTCGAGGTGCCGCTCATGTCGGCGATGTTCCTCGCCATGGTGTGGCACGCGCGCAGGCGGCAGTCGGCGATGCGCGAGGTCGAAGCGGTGGCCGACATGCGCGCGTCGCTGCTCGAGCGGCAGGAGCGGTTCCTCCACGACGCGTCGCACGAGCTGCGCACCCCCGTCACCATCGCGCGCGGCCATCTCGAGCTGCTGTGCCGGGAGACGCCGGACTCGCCCGAGCTGACGGTCGCGCTCGACGAGCTCGAGCGGATGGAACGGATCGTCGACCGGCTCCTGCTCCTCGCGAAGGCCGAACAGCCGGACTTCGTCGTTCTGCGCGACGTCGAGATCGACCGCTTCCTCGAGGACGTGTTCATGCGCTGGTCGGAGGTGGCGCCGCGCTCGTGGCGGCTCGACCTGGATCTCGCCGGGGTCGCGCGGGTCGATCCCGAGGCGTTGCGGAGCGCACTCGACGCGCTGCTCGAGAACGCGGTCAAGTACACGGAGCCTCGCGCGGAAATCACGCTGCGGGGGCACGCGGTCGGGGGCGAGATCGTCCTCGAAGTGGCCGACGAGGGAATGGGCGTCCCGGAGGACGCGATCGGGACCATCTTCGACCGCTTCGCGCGCGCCGACGACGCGCGCACGCGGGCACAGGGTGGCGTGGGCCTCGGGCTCGCGATCGTCTCCGCGATCGCGAGAGCCCACGGCGGCCGCTGCACGGTCGAGCGCCGCGACGGACAGACGGTCTTCTCGCTCGCCCTGCCGGTCGGAGCGGAGGTCGAGGCCGAGCCGGTCGCCGTGGAACGGCTCGCGCTCGGCCTCGCCCCGTAACGGTCAGGCAGCGCGCGCGAGCTCGTGCTCCTCCTCGCCCGGAACATAGACGGCGTGCGCGAGCTTCGGCACGTGCCGCTCGATCCGGAAGGGAAGGTGGATGAAGCGGGCGAGCGCGGCGACGATGCCGGCCATGAGGATCGCGTTGGCGATGATTGCGGTTGTGAGTGTCATGCCTGCATCATCAGCCGCGCCGCTTGAGAACCCCTGAGACGTTCCTGAGAGGACACTGGGCGTGACGAGCGAGTATCCTCGGCCGGTGGCGCTCGTGCGCATGCGCGGGGCGATGTTGGGGGTTGCCGTTCTCCTTCTCGCCGGCTGCGGGACCTCGCCGGCGATGCAGTCCGGCGGCGCGATCATCGGCGGCCCGGCGACGAAATGGGCCTCCGGTGCAAAGCGGGCGCCGAAGTTCTCGCTCAAAGATCAGAACGGGAGGCCGATCTCGCTCGCGGCGTACCGCGGCCGAACCGTCGTCGTCACGTTCCTCGATCCGCTGTGCCGGAACTACTGCCCGATCGAGGCAGCGCGACTGGGCGACGTCGTCCGCAGTCTCCCGCCGGCAGCTCGACCCGCGATCGTCTCGGTCAGCGTCAATGTCTTCGGAAACGCGCGCCGCTACTTGCTGCAGGACATTCAGAAGTGGAAGGTCGGGAGCGAGTTTCGCTGGGCGGTCGGAACGCCGTCGCAGCTCGCCTCCGTCTGGAAGCGTTACGACATCGGCGTGCTCGACGAGCCGAAGACGATCGCCGGCATCGAGGTGCACAACATCGTTCACACGGAAGCCGCGTACGTCGTCGACGCGCAGGGCTACGAGCGCGCGCTGTACCTCTGGCCGTTCACCGCCGCCGACATGAAGTCGACACTGACGGCGTTAAGCGGCTGAGTCGCCGTCCCCGACCGGCTCGACGTCGTCCTGCGGCGCTTCGACGCTCTCACCCGTGTCCGGATCCTCGAGGAGGAAGCGGCGCGGGCTCGCGCTCATGGGCGAGATACCGCGGACGCGGAACACGCGTCCGCGGTAAATGACGTCGTCACCGACGTGAATGTCAGCCATGAGCCGCAGAGCCACCTTGCCATTGTCATCGACCCCGCCCGCAATGCGAAGTCGCGATGCAAAGGTCATCGGCGGCCCCCACGCGCGAGTCGATCCCTCAGGGAGGGTGCCTCAAACGGTGTTGACAACGCGCGAGCCGAGTGCGCCGATCGCCGCGTCGACGTCGTCGTCCGACACGTCGAGATGCGTGACGGCACGCAGCCAACCGGGGCGAAGCTCACCGAGCGCGACGCCGGCGTCGGCCGCACGAGCGATGCCGTCACCGTATGGATCCGGGATGGCGACGAAGTTCGTCTCCACCTCGGCGGGACCGATCCCGATCCCTTCCGCGAGACGACGGGCGCGCGCGTGATCGTCCGCGAGACGGTCGACGTGATAGTCGAGCGCGTACAGCGCCGCCGCAGCAAGGATGCCCGACTGTCGTAGCGCGCCCCCGAGCAGGTACTTGCTCTCCCACGCGCGCTCGACGAGCGCGGAGGAGCCGGCGAGGATGGCGCCCGTTGGGCAGCCGAGCCCCTTCGAGAAACAGATCGTCACCGAGTCGGCGATCCGCGCCCAGTCCGACGGTGCGCGGCCTGCGGCGACCGACGCGTTGAACAGGCGCGCGCCGTCGAGGTGCACGGCCGCACCGCGCTCACGGGCGGCGGCGGCGGTCGCCTCGAATTCGTCCAGCGGCCACACGCGCCCGCCCGAGCTGCGATGCGTGTTCTCGAGCACGACGATCCCACCGGGACCGAGATCCGGGTCGAGGACGGCGGCGACGTGCTCCGGCATGACGCGCCCCGCCTGCGCGCGCACGCCGCGCATGATCAGTCCGGAGTGGATCGCCGGTCCGCCCCACTCGTACACGAGGATGTGCGTCCGCTCCTCCGCAAGCAGCACGGACCCGGGCTTCGTCTGCGCGCGCAGCGCCGCCTGGTTTGCCATCGTCGCGGTCGGCAGGAAGAGCGCGGCCTCGTGGCCGAGAAGCTCCGCCATCCGGCGCTGCAGCTCGTTCGTGGTCGGATCCTCGAGGTATTGCTCGTCGCCGACCTCGGCGGCTGCCATCGCCGCGCGCATGCCGGCGGTGGGCTTCGTCAGCGTGTCGGAACGGAGGTCGATCACCGGGGCACAGCGTAGTCTCCGACCGTGGAGGCGGAGCTCCTCGACTGGTACCGGCGCAACGCCCGCGACCTTCCGTGGCGGAAGACGCGCGACCCGTACGCGATCCTCGTCAGCGAGGTGATGGCACAGCAGACGCAGGTCGAGCGCGTCGTGCCGCGCTGGGAACGGTGGCTCGCGCGCTGGCCGACCGCCGACGCGCTCGCGGCGGCTTCACGTGCAGCTGTCATCACGGAGTGGCAAGGCCTCGGCTACAACCGCCGCGCGCTCAACCTCCACCGCGCCGCACAGCACGTCGCCGCGCACGGGTGGCCCGACGACCTCACCGAGCTGCCCGGCGTCGGGCGATACACCGCCGACGCGGTCGCGTGCTTCGCGTTGGGCCGCGACGTCCTGCCCGAGGACGTGAACGTCCGCCGCGTCACCGATCGCACCGGGTCGACGTTCTCACCGACAGCGGCGCAGGCGCTGATGGACCTCGGCGCCACCGTCTGTCTCGCACGCATCCCACGCTGCGGCATCTGCCCGCTCGCGGCGGGTTGCCCGTCCCGCGGCCGCCGCTACGAGCCGCTGCGCAAGCAGGGCCCGCTCGAGGGCTCCTTCCGGCAACGGCGAGCACAGGCACTCCGTGCGGTCGTGGCCGGCGGGCAGCCGTCGGACGAGGAAGCCGTCACGGCGCTCGCCCGGGACGGTCTCGTGCACGTGCGAGACGGCCTTGTCTCGCTACCATCCGCGCCGTGATCGCCTCCATCGTCACGCTCCTGATCCCGCTCTGGATCCTGCTCGGGCTCCTGGTCCTCATGGGCGTCCTGGCCCTGCTCGGCCGCATCCAGAACGGGCGCTTCCTCCGCCCGGTCATCACCCTCATCGCGAAGGTGCCGCTGTTCAAGCGCTGGCTGGAGAAGGCGTCCACCGCGGCTCTCGAGCGCTCCAATCCCGAGCTCGCGAGCGCGATGCGCAAGCTGCAGCCGCACGCGAAGCAGATGCACGATCCGCAGCAGGCCCAGAAGGCGATGTCGAGGCTGACGCGCGACGAGCGACGAGCGCTGATCGAGATGCAGGACCAGCAGGGCGGCGGGGTGGCCGAGGAGGCAACGAACCGGCAGATGCGGCGGCGCCTCGACAAGCAGCGCCGCGATGCACAGCGCCGCGGCCGGTAGCAGTGATGTAACACTACTAGTACGGCTGCGGCTCCTCGATCGGGTGCCGCATCCAGACGTTCGGCTCGACGTACGTCCCGGTGCCGCCCTCGAAGCGCACCGGAGCGAGCGCGCCGGGAACGACGTACTCGCCGTCCTCGGGGAACTGGAGCGATGTCCAGTCCTCCCACTGCTCACGCGTCCCGGTGACGGTCATCGAGCTCGGCGCCGGCGCGAGCAGCTCCGCGCCGAGCCGTTCGTGCGTCCGCAGCCAGGGGTCGTAGAGCAGCTCGTCTTCCCGCCGCCAGTCGACGTAGCGCTCGATCGGCGTGAGCGGATAGCGCTCCTTCCAGAGCGGACGCACAGGCGCGATCATCGAATCGAGCCCGTGCGCGGCGGCGAGCTTCGTCATGCGCCCGAGCACGACCGCGCTGATGCCGTGGCCGCGGTACTGCGGGACGAGCCCCGCGACGATCGCGCACAGCGTCGTCGGCATCCCGCCCGGCCCCTCGGTCACGGCCCAGTCGACGCCGTTCGGCCGCGGGACGCCGTCCCACACCACCGGCAGCGTGCACGCGTACCCAACGAGCCGCCTGCCGTCGAGCACCCACAGCTGGAAGTCGGGATAGACCTCGTACAGCTGCGGCCAGAAGGACGAGACCACCTCGTCGTGGTGCATGAACTCCGGCCACAGGTCGGGAAGCTTCCCGCGGAGCTCCGGGTGCTCCACGTGCGTGACGATGCGCAACTTCATCGGCGCAGCAGCGCAACGGCCTGCGCGGCGAGCCCTTCGCCGCGGCCGGTGAAGCCGAGACCGTCGGTCGTCGTCGCCCGCACGGCCACCCGTTCCGGCTCGACACCGAGCGCGCCGGCGAGCCGCCCACGCATCGCGTCACGGTGCGGCGCGAGCCGCGGCTCCTCGCCGATGAGCACGACGTCGGCGTTGACGAGCTCCCAGCCGGCGTCCTGCACTTGCCGCCACGCCTCGCGCAGGAGCTCGACCGAGTCCGCGCCGGCGTGCGCCGGATCGTCGGACGGGAAGAGCGCGCCGATGTCCTCGAGGCCTGCGGCGCCGAGGATCGCATCCGTGAGCGCGTGCGCGAGCACGTCGCCGTCCGAGTGGCCGGCGAGCCCGCGCGGATGGTCGATCGCGACCCCGCCGAGGACGAGCGGCACGCCGTCCTCGAGCATGTGCGCATCGAAGCCGGTGCCGACGCGATACTCGCTCACCCGAGCGGCTCCTGTCTCCGCACGCGCCCGTCGAAGACGCTCACCGTGTCGCGGCCGTTCGCACGCGCGAACGCGACCGCTCCCTCGAAGTCTTCGCCGACGAGCACGGGCTCGTGGGCGTCGGACGCGAACGTCACCGGCGCCGACGAGAGCCGGAGCAATCGCGCGTCGGGATAGAGCTCGCCCACCGGCTTGCGCAGACCTGCGGTCGAGATCTCGAGGGCGACGCCGGACTCGTCGACAGCGTCCGCCAGTTCCCGGTACTGCTCGTCGCTCCCGCGCACGCCGTAGATCTTGGCGAGATCCGGGTGCGAAAGCACATCGAAGTGTCCGCTGCGGGCTGCGGCCGAGAGCGTCTCGACGTACCGCTGCCACACCTCGTCCTCCGGCAGCTCGGCCCAGAGGCCGGCCCCGTTGTCGATGGCGTGGTCGTCGACCATGTGCACCGACCCGAGAAGGAAGTCCCACGGGTACGGGGCGAGGACCTCCGCGAGCTCATCTGCGCGCTCGCCGGCCCAGTCGACCTCAAGGCCGAGCTTCACCGGCATACCGCGGCGCTTTGCCTCGAGCACAGCGTCGACATACGTGTCGAGATCGAAATGACAGCGCTCGATGTAGTACTGCCAAGGCCAGAACGACCGCGTCTGTTCGAAGTAGTAGACGTGCTCGGTGAAGCCGATCTCGCCCACCCCGCGCTCGCGCGCGCGCTCGACGAACGGCTCCACCGCGCCGGCGGTGTGGTCGATGCCGCCGCGCTCGTTGCGCAGGTGCATGTGGTAGTCGACGATCACAGCAGCGAAGCCACCCGAGCGAGATCCTCGGCGGTCGTCACCTTCAGGAGCAGCGGATCGCCGGGAACGACTTTCACACGGCCCCCGGCCGCCTCGACGAGGCCGGCGCAGTCGGTCGCGTCTGCGCCGCCGGAGACGGCGCGGCGCAGCGTGTCCACCGGAAAGGCCTGCGGCGTCTGCACCGTCCAGAGCCCGTCGCGCGCGACCGTCTCCTCGATGCCGCCGTCCGAGCCGACGCGCTTCACGGTGTCGGACACCGGGAGCCCGGGGACGACGCCCTCCCAGCCGTCGGCAAGCGGCGCGAGCACGCGCCCGATCACCTCATCCGTGAGCAGCGGCCGCGCCGCGTCGTGCACGAGCACCGCAGCGGCGTCGTCCGGCACCTCGGCGAGGCCGGCGCGCACCGAGTCGGCGCGCGTCTCCCCGCCGGCGACGCACGCGCGCACCTTGGCGCAGCCGAGCTCCTCGGCCAGCAGGATCGCCGGCTCCTCCCACCCCGGCGGGGCGACGACGACGATCGCGTCCACCCACTCGCTGTCGTCGAGACGGCGCAGCGGCTCCGCCAGCAGCGGTAGCTCGCCCAGCTTCACGAAGGCCTTGGGCTGGTCCGACCCGAGTCGCTCCCCGCGGCCCGCAGCCACGAGGATCGCCCAGACGGACATGCGCGTGCCGCCGGCTAGACGGCGGCGGCGACGGGCTTCTTCTTCGCCGTCGCCTTCTTCTTGCCGTTGCCTTCAACGCCGGTGAGCACGCCTTCGAGCCACTCGGCGCACTCCTCTTCGTCCATGCCCTTGGCGTACATCAGCTCGGAGGCGAGGATCTTCTTCGCCTTCACGAACATCTGCTTCTCGCCGGTGGAGAGGCCCTTCTCGTTGTCGCGCAGCGAGAGGTTGCGGACGACCTCGGCGAGCTCGAGGATGTCGCCGGTCTTCATCTTGTCGCGGTTGTGCTTGAAGCGACGGTTCCAGTTCTTCGGCATCTCGGTCGAGCCGCCGGTGAGGGCCTTGATGACGACCCCGACCTCTTTCTCGCCGATGACGCGCCTGAGACCGACCTGGTCGGCGTTTTCGCACGGGACCTGCACGGTCATGTCGTTATGCAGGATCTTGATCGTCAGGTACTCGCGCTTCTGACCGAGCACCTCGCGGGACTCCTTCTTGACGACCGTCCCGGCACCGTGGTGCGGATACACCACCTTGTCGCCGACCTTGTACAACGCCGACCTCCCCTTCTCGATGCGTGTTTCGCCAAAAGAGCCGGCGCGTTGTGGGCGCCGGCCCGATGAACCCAAGGTTAGCAGAAATGGCTGGAAAAGGCACATTTCCGGCCTTTCCTGGGGTTTTTACAGCTGCAAGTACCGGTCCACCAGGTTGTGCTCCTGGAGCCGGCGGAGCCCGGCCCTGATCTCTCGTGCCCGCACGGCGCCGACCCCCTCCACGCCCTCGAGGTCGCGCTGGGAGGCCCGGACGACGGTGTCCAGGGAGCCGAAGTCGTCGACGATCCGGTGGACGATCGCGTCGGGCAGCCGCGGGATGTGCGAGAGCACGCGGTAGCCCCGCGGGGAGACGCTGAAGTCGAGCGGATTGACCGTCCGGTCGTAACCGAGCAGGTCGACGAGGCGGTCGAACTCGAGCAGCTCGCGATACGAGAAACCGCGCAGCCGCTCGAGCGCCGCGGTCGCTTCCGGCGCGGATCCGCCCGAGTGGTAGTCGCGCACGATCGCGTCGCGCTCCGCCGGAACGTCGCCGACGAGCTCGTCGAGCTGCAGCCGGATCAGTCGCCCTTCCGCACCGAGCTCGATGCAGTCGCGACTGATTCGATCCGCGATGCGCGCCGTCATCTCCGCGCGCTGGAGGACGACGAGCACGTCGTCGAGCACGACCGCGTTCTGGAACTCGAGCGAGGTCAGCCGGGTCAGCACCTGCTCCAGGCGCGCCTTGTACGTCTCGAGCGTGCCCAGCGCCTGGTTCGTCTTCGCGAGGACGTCCGCGACCGGGTTGAGCTGATATCGCGCGGGGCCGACGAAGATCGTCACCGTCTCGCGCTGCTGCGACACCGAGATGACGAGCGCGCCCGTCTGCTTCGCGACGCGCTCGGCCGTGCGATGGCGCGTCCCGGTCTCGTCGGACGGGATGGTCGGGTCGGGCATGAGCTGGACGTTCGCCCACGCGAGGCGCTTGATCGCGGTGTCGACGATGATCGCGCCGTCCATTTTCGCCAGCTCGTACAGCAGTTGAGGCCGGAAGGGCGCATCGAGGCGGATCCCGCCCGAGTAGAGGAAGGCGAGCTCGCTCGGATCGCCGATGACGATGAGGGCGCCCTCGTGCGAGCGGATGACATCGTCGACCGCCTGCCGGAACGGCGTCCCGGGCGCGATCTTCTCGATCGCGGCCAGCAGCGCCGCGTCGCGGCGCGGATCGTCCTCCGAGGGCGTGCGTGTGAACCCGAGCTCGCCCAGCCGCTCGGCCCTACGCTCGCTCGTCTCCTTCGTCGGCTCTGTGGTCATCGAGTCCCGCCCGGATCGCCTGACGCAGCGTCTCGGCCTGCGCCACCTGGAGTGTGCCATGGGCGGGCGAGCCCGCCGGGACGACCACGAGCCGGAGACCCAGCTTCGCGCACTCCTCCAGCCTGCGCTCCGCCTGCGCCGCCGGCCGGAGACGGCCCGTGAGGCCGATCTCGCCGAACGTCGCCATGGCGGCGCGCACCGGTATGCGATTGGCGGCGGAGGCGATCGCGAGCGCGACGGCGAGGTCGGCGCCGGGCTCGTCGACCCGAACACCGCCGGCGACGTTGACGAAGACGTCGGCCTGCCCGAGCCCGATGCCGGCGTGGCGCGCGAGCACGGCGACGATCATCGCGAGCCGCTTCGGATCGATGCCCGTCGCCACGCGGCGCGGCATCGCCAGCTCGCTTTGCGAGACGAGCGCCTGGATCTCGAGCAGGATCGGCCTCGTCCCCTCCAGTGCGCACGCGACTGCGGCGCCCGGCTCGCCCTCGACCGTGTGACCGAAGAGCGCCGACGCGTCAGGGACGCCCACGAGGCCGGCGCCGGTCATCTCGAAGACCCCTAACTCGTTCGTCGAGCCGAACCGGTTCTTCGCCGCACGCAGGATGCGATGCGCGTGGTAGCGATCGCCCTCGAACTGAAGGACGCAGTCGACCAGATGCTCGAGCACGCGCGGGCCTGCGACCGTCCCGTCCTTCGTCACGTGGCCGACGAGGATGGTGGCGACGCCGGCTTCCTTCGCGACGCGCAGCAGGCGGGCGGCAGCCTCGCGCACCTGCGCCACCGACCCCGGTGCCGAGCCGAGCTCCGACGTGTACAGCGTCTGGATCGAGTCGATGACGCAGACGTCGGGGCGCTCGGCCTGCAGCGTCTCGCAGACGACGTCGAGGTCGGTCTCGGCCAAGACCTCGACGTTCGCCGCGCCGCCCAGTCGTTCCGCCCGGAGCTTCACCTGCGCGATCGACTCCTCGCCGGTGATGAGGAGCGTCCTGTGCGTTGCGCTCATGGCCTGGAGGGCCGTGAGCAGCAGCGTCGACTTGCCGACCCCGGGCTCGCCGCCGACGAGGACGAGCGAGGCGGGCACGAGCCCGCCGCCGAGGACGCGGTCGAGCTCCGGCACGCCGGTGGAGATCCGCTCGGCCTCCTCGGCGGAGACGTCCACGAGCCTGAGGAGCGGCTTCGGGGGCGCCTTGGCCCCCGTGACCTGGCCGACGACTTCCTCGACAAGCGTGCCGAACGTCGCGCAGCCGGGGCATTTCCCGAACCAGCGCCCGGAGGCGTAACCGCACTCCGTGCAGGCGTACTGGACCGCAGGCTTCGCCAAGCCTACGGCTCCTGGTTACAGGCGAAACGAGAAACGCCGAGGAACACCGTGGTCATGCTCCCAGCCTACGGAGCGAAGCGGACGAGTTCGTCACGGCTTCCGGCCAAAGAAAAAGCGGCCCCCGCCGCAGGGAGCCGCTTTCGTATCGCCCGAGGAGAGCCGAGCCCCCGCCGCATCGGGGCCCCGTTCCTGTTGACGTGATCCTCCGCTCGCGGGGGCGCTTGACTCTTCCCCCTATGGGTGGTTCAGCGGGCTGCTTCACCCGCAGAGGCGATGGGGGAAAGCCGCAGCGAGGTTCCGCGTCGACCCTGCTGGCGGCGGGAGGTGTGCCGAGCACGATGACCCTCAGTACTCATGGAAGCCAGATCGGAGGAGAAGTCATGAAACGGATTCTCGAGCTCGGTGGAGTCGCCGCCGGAATCATCCTGATTGCATTCGGGATCGCGGCGATCGTCCTCGGGAGCAACGGCAAGAACACCGTCAGCTCCGAGCTGAAGCAGCAGCAGATCGTCGGCACGTCCGACATGACCCCGGCCGGGATCAAGGCCGAGGCGGCGGCCGCCGGCCTGAAGAACATCAGCCTGCCGACGTGCAGCGTCGCCGGTCAGTCCGTCAACTCCGGTAGCCGCGCGCGCTGCTTCGCCGAGTACATGAATATCCATGCGCTCGAGGCGACCGGCGGCTTCGTCTATGCCCAGATGGGCCAGTACGTGGCCAAGCCCGGCACGCCGAAGGCTCAGCTGACCCCGGACGGCGCGACGAGCAACAAGGCCTTTGCGGCCATCGATCCGCAGACCAAGCAACCCGTGGCGAACGGCGCCCGCAACGTGTGGGTGACCGAGACCGCGCTGACGACCGCCCTGAACACGTCCTTCATGGCGGAGCAGCTCAGCACCTTCGGGATCGTCGTCGGAATCGCGCTGCTGCTCAGCGGCATCGGATTCCTCGTCCTCACCGCCGGCGGAGCACTCCGCACCGGCACCCGGTTCTTCGGCCTGCGGGCCGCAGCGCCGAAGCCAAGCCCGGTCATCGCGGCGTAGCGAGCACTGAACGAACGACGAAAGGCCCCGGCATGCCGGGGCCTTTCGTCGTTATTCGTCGGTGTCTTCGGCCTCCGCTGCGGGCTCGTCCGGCGGGACGGTGACCTTCTCCGGGGTCATCTCGCCGGGGATGATGGTGATGTCCACCTCGTCTCCGTCCGCGCCCTCCTTGCGACTGACGAGGATGGTCGAGCCGGGCTCGAGCTGCCGGCCGAGCACGTAGTCGGCGAGCGGATCCTCGATGTAGCGCTGGATCGCGCGGCGCAGCGGCCGGGCGCCCATCGCCGCGTCGTAGCCCTTGTCGACGAGCAGGTCCTTCGCCTCGTCGGTGAGCTCGACCGTGACCTCGTGCGTCGCCATTTGCTCGCGCAGGCGCTTCAACAGCAGGTCGACGATCGTCTTGATCTCTTCCTTGTCCAGCTTGTGGAAGACGATGATCTCGTCGATGCGGTTGAGCAGCTCGGGGCGGAAGACCTTCTTCAGCTCGCCCATGACGCGGGACTTCATCTCGTCGTACGAGAGGCCGCTCTCGTCGCCGACCGAGAAGCCGAACGACTGGTTCTTCGAGATCGAAGCGGCGCCGATGTTCGAAGTCATGATCACGATCGTGTTCCGGAAGTCGACGCGGCGCCCCTGGGCGTCGGTCAGCTTTCCCTCCTCCAGGATCTGGAGCAGGATGTTGAACACGTCCGGGTGCGCCTTCTCGATCTCGTCCATGAGGACGACCGAGTACGGCTTGCGGCGCACGGCCTCGGTGAGCTGGCCGCCTTCGTCGTATCCGATGTAGCCCGGGGGCGAGCCGACCAGCCGCGACACGGAGTGCTTCTCCATGTACTCCGACATGTCGACCTGGATGAGCGCGTCCTCGTCGCCGAAGAGGAACTCGGCGAGGGTGCGCGCGAGCTCGGTCTTGCCGACGCCGGACGGGCCGAGGAAGATGAACGAGCCGGTCGGCCGCTTCGGGTCCTTGATGCCGGCGCGGGCGCGGCGGATCGACTTGGAGACGGCGACGATCGCCTCCTCCTGGCCGACGACGCGCTTGTGCAGCTCCTCCTCCATGCGGATGAGCCGCTGCGACTCCGCCTCGGTGAGCTTGAACACCGGAATGCCCGTCCACATGGAGACGATGTCGGCGATCTCCTCCTCGCCCACCTCGGGCTGCTCCTCGAGATTCTCGGCGCTCCGCCACTGCTCCTCGAGCTCACGCTTCTTCTGCGTCAGCTTGCGCTCCTTGTCGCGCAGCGAGGCGGCCTTCTCGAACTCCTGGGCCTCGATCGAGGCTTCCTTCTCCTTGCGGACGCGGTCGATCTCCTCTTCCAGCTCGCGGTAGCGCGGCGGCGCGCTCATGGAGCGGATGCGGATGCGCGAGGCGGCCTCGTCGATGAGGTCGATCGCCTTGTCGGGGAGATGCCGGTCCTGGATGTAGCGGTCGGCGAGCTCCGCGGACGCGTGCAGCGCCTCGTCGGTGATCTTGACGCGGTGGTGCGCCTCGTAGCGGTCGCGCAGGCCGCGCAGGATCTGGACGGTGTCGTCCACCGTCGGCTCCTCGACGCGCACCTGCTGGAAGCGGCGCTCGAGGGCGGCGTCGCGCTCGAGATACTTGCGGTACTCGTCGAGCGTCGTCGCGCCGATCGTCTGCAGCTCACCGCGGGCGAGCGCCGGCTTGAGGATCGAGGCCGCGTCGATCGCGCCTTCCGCAGCGCCGGCGCCGACGAGATTGTGCAGCTCGTCGATGAAGAGAATGATGTCGCCCCGCTGCATGATCTCCTTCATGACCTTCTTCAGGCGCTCCTCGAACTCGCCGCGATACTTCGAGCCGGCGACGAGCGCAGCGAGGTCGAGCGTGTAGATCTGCTTGTTCTTCAGCAGCTCCGGCACCTGGTTGGTGGCGATGCGCGCGGCGAGGCCCTCGACGACGGCGGTCTTGCCGACGCCGGGCTCGCCGATCAGCACGGGGTTGTTCTTCGTGCGGCGCGACAGGATCTGCATGAGTCGCTCGATCTCCGTCTGGCGCCCGACCACCGGGTCGAGCTTGCCCTCGGCCGACTGCTTCGTCAGGTTGCGGCCGAACTGGTCGAGCAGCTTCGAGCTCTTCGACTTCTCGCCGGCAGGGCCGGCCGCGCCCGGTCCCTGGCGGCGTCCAGGGCCTGAGAGCATGCGGATGATCTCGTTGCGAATCTTCTCCGCGTCGGCGTCGAAGTCGAGCAGGATGCGCGCGGCGACGCCTTCGTTCTCGCGCACAAGGCCGAGCAGGATGTGCTCGGTGCCGATGTAGTTGTGGCCGAGGGACAGCGCTTCGCGCAACGCGAGCTCCAGCACCTTCTTCGCGCGCGGCGTGAACGGAATCTGGCCGGTCGTGACCTCGTCGCCCTGGCCGACGATGCGCGCGACCTGCGCGCGTACTTCCTCGACGGTGATGTCGAGCGACTCGAGCACGCGCGCGGCAAGGCCTTCCTCTTCGCGGAGGAGGCCGAGCAGGATGTGCTCGGTGCCGATGTAGTTGTGCTTGAGCGCGCGCGCCTCGTCTTGGGCGAGGACGACAACCTGACGAGCTCGTTCAGTGAAGCGTTCGAACACTCTGTGCAACCCCTTTCCCTAAGAGGAGCCATCGTAGCCGACCCCCATGACTCGACCGAGCCGCCCAAACCGTTTCCATACGCGTCGGATGTCCCCTCAAACGAGGTCTCCGAACGTCTCTTGGATGAGCGAGTCGAAGCTCGCAGGAAGGCTCCCGTCCGGCGCCGCGTAGGCACGCAGCGAATAGAGGTAGGACGTCCATTCCTCCACGCGGTCGGGGAATTCGTGGCCGCGCTGCTCGACGAGCCGGTCGAGGGCGAGGACGTTCCAGCGGCCGGGCGCGTCGGCCGCGGGAGCGGCGGGCGGTTCCGGTTCCGGTTCCAAGTAAGGCTCGGGCTCGGGCGGAGGCACCGGTGCGGGCTCGGGCGGAGGCGCGGGCTCGGGCTCGGGCGGAGGCGCGGGCTCGGGCTCGGGCTCGGGCTCCGGCGCCGGCTCGGGGGTGGGCGGAAACGTCGGCGGCGTGACCGGCGCGGGCGCCGGCGGCGGCTCCGGCGGCAAAGGGGCCGGCTGGCGTTCGCGCACGGCCATCTCGGCGGCGCGGCGGGCGAGCTCCAGCTCGCGCTGTGCAACACCGGCGAGACGGGTCGAGATCGCGCGTTCGCGCTCCTCGAGCTCGGGGGTCGCGCGCGGATCCACGGACGGGGGCGGCGGCGGAAGGGGCGCGGCCTGGCGCTCACGCGCGATCGCGGCCTCGCGCGAGGCGAGGTCGGCCGCCTGCTTCGCGATCTCGAGCTCGCGCGCGCTGTATGCCTCCTGGCTGGCTGCCTCGCGGTCGACGATGGCCGCCTCGCGCGCAGCGAGTGTCTGCTCCCATTCGGTGAGGCGTGCGATCCGCTCGTCGGCTGTGCGCTCGAACTCGCTTTCGCCCGCGGCGAGCGACGCCTGCCGCTCGTCGAGGCGTCGTTCCTCCGCCCTGAGCCGTTCGAAGGTGGGGCTGAGCTGCTGCTCGACGTCCACGGCGGCGGCGACGCCGCGGGCCTTCTTCTCCTTCTTCTTGCGCACCTTCGGCTCCTTGAGCTCCTTCGGCTTTCCGCCGCCGTCCGCCGTCTTGCCTCTCCGGAGCAAGAGCAGCAGCAGGAGCAATAGAAGGAGAAGGATCACCACAGCCGCGATCGGGATCGCGTGGTGGCGCTCGCTCACCCAGTGCGGCGTCGCGAATACGAGAGTCTGGGCCGTCATGCCCCCATTATCGCCGCCCGGGTGGCTACCATCGCCGTGCCTTGGGCAGCGCACTCATTACAGGCGGCGCCGGCTTCATCGGCTCGCACCTCGCCGAGCTGCTGCTGGCCGACGATTGGGAGGTCTGGGCGCTCGACGATCTCTCTACCGGCGAAAACCAGAACGTCAACGGCCTGCGCGATCATCCGCGCTTCCACCTCGTCGTCGACTCCATCCTGTCGCAGTCCGTCGTCAGCGAGCTCGTCCACCGCGTCGACGTCGTCTACCACCTGGCCGCCGCCGTCGGCGTACGCCTCATCGTCGAGCAGCCGGTGCACACGATGGTGACGAACGTGCAGGGCACGGAGAACGTCCTGCAGTACTGCGCGAAGTTCGGCAAGCGCGTCCTCATTGCGTCGAGCTCGGAGGTCTATGGCGACCACCGCGAGGAGCGGCCGCTGCACGAAGGCGACCGGCGCGTGTACGGGCCGGTCACCGAGCGGCGCTGGCTGTACGCCGACTCGAAGGCCATGGACGAGTTCCTCGCGCTCGGCTTCCACGACGAGCGCGACCTCGACTGCGTCATCGCCCGCTTCTTCAATACGGTCGGTCCCCGGCAGCAGGGCCAATACGGAATGGTCATCCCGCGCTTCGTCGGTCGCGCGCTTGCCGACGAGCCGCTCGAGGTGCACGGCGACGGCCTGCAAACGCGCTCCTTCTGCCACGTGCAGGACACGATCCGCGCCGTCTACGGGCTCATGAGCGCGGCGCACATCTCCGGCGAGATCTTCAACGTCGGATCCGCCGAGCGCGTGCGCATCATCGACCTCGCACAGCGCGTGCTCGACCTGACTGAGTCGCGGTCCGACCTCACGTTCATTCCGCACGACCAGGTCTACGGCCTGGGAATCGAGGACGTCCTCCACCGGGAGCCGTCCATCGAGAAGATCAACAGCGCGATCGGGTGGCAGCCCACGCGCACGCTCGACGAAATCCTGCGCGACGTCGTCGAGCACGCCGCGCGGCTGTCGTCGCCTAATCCTTCTCGCGCAGCGCCGGGAAGAGGATGACGTCCCGGATGCTGTCCTTGCCGAGCAGCACCATCGCCAGCCGGTCGATGCCGATGCCGATGCCGCTGTTCGGCGCCATGCCGTATGACATCGCCTCGACGTAGTCGGGGTCGCCGGGCTCTGCCTCGGCGTCGCCTGCCTCGCGCTCGTCTGCCTGCGCCGCGAAACGCTGCGCCTGTTCTTCGCTGTCGTTCAGCTCGCTGAACGCATTGGCGAACTCCATGCCGGCCACGACGACCTCGAAGCGCTCGACGACGGACTCGTCGTCGTCCGTCGTCCGGGCAAACGGCGACAGCTCGATCGGCCAGTCGTAGACGATCGTCGGCTGGATCAGCTCTGGCTCGACGAAGTGCGCGTACGCGTGGTCGACGAGCTGTGACCAGGTCTTGTCGCGCGCGACGTCGACGCGGGCCGCGGTGAGCTTCGCCCGCAGCTCGGCCTCGTCGCGCGTCCAGACGCCGTGCGCGTCCAGCGCGTCCACGAACTTGACCCGCGCCCACGGCTTGGCGAGCTCGAGGCCGTGCCCGCGGAAGGTCGTCTTCGTGCCGCCGACGGTCGCGCGCGCCGCCTGCTCGACGAGCGTTTCGCAGCGCTCCATCGTGTCGGTGTAGTCCGCGTACGCCTCGTACCACTCCACCTGTGTGAACTCGGGCGAGTGCTTGTACGAGTAGCTCTCGTTGCGGAAGTCCTTGGACAGCTCGTAGACCTTCTCCAGGCCTCCGACGATGAGTCGCTTGAGATAGAGCTCGTCGGCGATGCGCAGGTAGAGATCCTGGTCGAGCAGGTTCGAGTGCGTGACGAACGGCTCGGCGAAACCGCCGCCGTAGCGCGGTTGCAGAATCGGGGTCTCCACCTCGATGAAGCCCTCGGCGTCGAGGTACGCGCGGATCGCGGTGACCATGCGCGCGCGGAGGATGGCGTCGCGCCGCGACTCCTCGTTCATCAGCAGGTCGAGGTAGCGGCGGCGGTACCGCGCCTCGACGTCCGTGACGCCGTGGAACGTGTCGGGAAGCGGCGTGCGGATGCGCGCGAGGATCTCGAGCGAGTCGACGTCGAGGGACGGCTCGCCGCGTTTGGATTTCGAGGGCGAGCCCGTGACGCCGACGATGTCGCCCAGGTGGACGTCGATGTCGCCCGTGCGCTCGACGTGACAGAGGAGCTGGATGCGGCCGGAGCGGTCGACGAGGTCGAGGAAGACGAGCTTCCCCATGTCGCGCCGCGCAAGCACGCGGCCGGCGAGCCGCCGCTTCGTCTCGGCGGCGGCGCCGTTTTCAAGCGGGTCCGCTTCCACGCGAACGGCGGCGATCTCGTCTCGGTCGCGGAAGTGCTTGGGCGCGGTCATCCGCGCGAGTCTAGAGCCGCGACCGCTCTAGGCTGCTTTGATGTCCATGATCTTGAACTTCATCTTCCCGCGCGGCGCGGCGACCTCGACGATCTCGCCCTTCTTGCGGCCCATGATCGCCTTGCCGACCGGCGACTCGTTCGAGAGCTTGTTCGCGGACGGATCGGCCTCGGCGGAGCCGACGATGTGGTACTCGACCGTCTTGTTCGCCTTCACGTCGCGGAGGCGGACCTTGGTCCCGATCGAGACCTCGCCCGACTTGATCTCCTTCTTCGTGACGACGCGCGCGTTCTTCAAGCGCTCCTCGAGCATCGCAATGCGCGCTTCGAGGTGGGCCTGCTCGTTCTTGGCCGCGTCGTACTCGGCGTTCTCGGCGATGTCGCCGAACTCGCGGGCAGTGCGGATACGGTCCGCGATGTCGCGGCGCTTGTCGTTCGACAGGTACTCGATCTCGTCCTTGAGCTTCTCGAAGCCCTCGGGCGTCAGAATGACTTCCTTCAACTGTTCCTCCTGAAAAAGACCCCGCGGCAGCTGCAAAAGGGGGCCGGTGACTGGCCTCCGGCGGGGGCGGATGGTACCTCCGGTCGACAGGGTCGTCAACGGGGGTCGGGCTACCATCCCCGCGTGGCCCTGGAACTGCGCGAATCCTGGCGGATCGGCCCGGTCGAGATGGAGACCCGGGTCGTCCTCGCCCCCATGGCCGGCGTGAGCGTCCAGGCCTTCCGCCGGCAGGGGCGGCGCTACGGCGCCGGGCTCGTCTGCTCGGAGATGGTCTCGTGCGCCGGGATCGAGCACCGGAACGAGCGCACGCTCGACTATCTCCGCGTCGGCGCCGACGAGCACCCGCTCGCGATCCAGATCTTCGGCTCCGAGCCGCCGGCGATGGCCGAGGCGGCCCGGATGGTGGAGGCGGCCGGCTCCGACATCGTGGACATGAACTTCGGCTGCCCCGTCCGCAAGGTGACGAAGACGGGCGCGGGCGCCTGCCTGCTCGAGGACGCGGAGCTCGCCTGCCGGATCACGGAGGCGGTCTCGTCCGCGGTCTCGGTGCCGGTGACGGTGAAGATGCGGCGGGGCGTCGAGGACGGCTCGCGCGCGTGCCTCGAGCTCGGCCCGCGACTCGTCGACGCCGGCGCAGCGGCGCTGACGCTCCATCCCCGCTCGGCGAAGCAGATGTACACCGGCTACGCGGATCACACGCTGACGGCCGAGCTCGTCGAGCTCGTCGACGTGCCCGTGATCGCCTCCGGCGACATCGTCTCGCACGCGAAGGCGCAGGCGGTGCTCGCGTCCACCGGCGCGGCCGCGGTCATGGTCGGCCGAGGCGCTCAGGGCAATCCGTGGGCGATCCGCGAGATCGTGCTGGGCGACGGCGTCGAACCGACGCGCGAAGAAGTGGCCGCGGAGCTGATCCTGTTCGTCCACGAAACGGTGCGCGAGCTGGGTGAGCGGCGCGCATCCGGCTTCCTGAAGAAGTTCTACGGCTGGTACCTCGGCCACGGGCGCTTCCCGAAGCCGTTCAAGAACGAGCTCGTCCAGCTCTCGTCGACGGAGGAGGTCGTCACGCGTCTGCTCGCGGCAGCGCCCGGCGCGGCCGAGATCGTCGAGCGCCTCGAGGCCGAGCTGCCCGACCCGGAGGACGAGATCCTCCTGGAGGGCATGCCGATCTCGATCTACGGCGGCGGCTAGTGATGTGGCCGGTGACGTTGCACGGTTCCCGGGTCGCGAGCACCAAGCGATGCAAGGACGCAGCGCGCAGCGTGATCGCGGGCCGGGGACCCTGCGAACGTTGCCGGTTACATCACTAATACAGACCTTCGCGGCGGGCGTAGCGCTCCGCACGCGCCCGGTCGTACTCGTCCGCGTCGAAGGCCGGATCGTTGAGCGAGCGGAGGATCTCGCCCGAGCTCGGCAGAGCCGACCGATCGATGTGTCGCTCGGGGTTCCAGAGGTCCGAGCGGATCAGCGCTTTCGAGCACTGGGTGTAAGCCTCTTCGATCGATACGAGGATCCCGAGCTTCGGAACGGATCCCTCGACCACACTGGGGACGAGCAACTCTCGATCGTCGGTGATGACACCGCGCCCGTTGACGCGAAACGAGTCCCCCACGCCGGGGATCAGGAAGAGCAGGCCGATCGACGGGTCGGCGAGAAGATTCGTCAGCGTGTCTGCGATCCGGTTGCCCGGCCGCTCAGGGACAAACAGCTCGCGATCGCCGATGATCCGCACGAAGCCGGCCGGATCGCCGCGCGGTGAGACGTCGATTCCCCCGTTCGGCATCTTCGTGGCCACGCAGACGAACGGCGAGCGCTCGATGAACTGCCGCGTGAGCTCGTTCAGGTGATCGGAGATCTTCGAAACGACAAGCTCTTTGGGTGAGCCGATGATCGCACGAAGGTCAGCGTCGTTCGTGATGGTCCGCACGGCTAGCGGTTCCGTTCCCAGACGATCCGCAGCCCCTCGAGCGTGAGGAACGGATCGACCTTCGAGATCGTGCGCGAGTGTGGCGCGATCAGCTCGGCCAGCCCGCCGGTCGCGATCACTGATGCATCCGCGCCCAGCTCGCCGCGGATGGCGTCGACGATGCCGTCCACCTGGCCGGCGAAGCCGTACACGAGCCCCGAGCGCAGCGCGCTCTCCGTCGTCTTGCCGATCACTGACGGGGGCTCCACGTAGTCAACCTTCACGAGGCGCGCGGCGCGCGCGAAGAGCGCGTCCATGGAGATCTCGATGCCGGGCGCGAGCACGCCGCCGACGTAGTCGCCGGCCGCGGAGACGACGTCGAAGTTCGTCGACGTGCCGAAATCGACGACGATCGCCGGCGCGCCGTAGCGCTCCTTCGCAGCGACTGCGTTCATGATCCGGTCGGGCCCGACCTCGCGCGGGTCGTCGTAATGGATCTGGATTCCCGTCCTGACCCCGGGGCCGATGACGAGCAGCGGCGTATGCGCCCAGCGGTCGGCGACGTGCTCGTATTCGCGGATGAGCCGCGGCACGGTGCACGACAGGCAGATGCCCTCGAGGTCGCTCAGCTGGAGGAAGTCTCCAAGGAGCGCGCCGAGCTCGTCCCCCGTGCGGTGCGCCTCGGTGGCGATGCGCCAGCGCTCGCCGAGGACGTCTCCGTCGTAGAGCCCGAAGACGGTCTGCGTGTTTCCGACGTCGACCGCGAGCAGCATCGCGAAAACTTAACTGTGTTTAGAAGTCTTCTTCGTGCGGCTGCGTCTCGCCGATGCGCTCGGCGAGCGCCTCGGGAGTCAGCGTCGGCTCGTCGCCCTCGCCGCGCAACTCCTCGATCGTCACGTCCCCAGACGTGAAGATCTCGGTGCGCGGGATGATCCGCGTCGGCCGGTTCTTGTCCCAGACCCAGACGTCCTCGAGCTTCAGGTGGAAGAACGGGTACGTCTGCTGCGGCACGTAGGTGCGGTCGAGCTTGTTGCACAGGTACGTCGCGTCCTGCGTGAGCACGCAATAGCGGAAGAGGGTGAAGACGGCCTGGTACTCCCGCTTCAGCTGGAGCTCGAGATCCGCCTCGTACTCGTCGAGATCGTCCAGATGCGACATCCCGAGGTCAGTGTAGCCGTGCCAGGAGGGTCTGGACCCGGCCCTTTCCAGGGACTTCCAGGTCGGGAGCGAGCTCCGCGAGCGGGCCGAGGACGAACGCGCGCTCGTGCAGGCGCGGGTGCGGAACACGCAGGCCGGACTCGTCGATCTCTGCGTCACCGTAGAGCAGGAGGTCGAGGTCGAGCGTCCTCGGCCCCTGCGGAACGGAGGCGTCGCGTCGACGTCCGAACCGCTGCTCCACATTCAGCAGAACGGCGAGCAGGTCGCGCGCCGAGAGCTCGCTGTCGAGCGCGGCGACGCCGTTGAGGAAATGCGGCTGGTCGACGACTCCGACCGGCTCCGTGTCGATCAGCGCCGAGACGGCGGTCACGGCGATGCCCGGCTCGGCGCCGAGAGCCTCGATCGCGGCATGGATGGTGGCCTCCCGGTCGCCAAGATTCGATCCGAGGCCGATGTAGGCGTGCGGCACGCGCGGGAAGGTAGCGCTACGCTCAGGCAGCGTGCACCGCCGGCTGTCGATCGTCGTCGTCGCGGCGCTATGCGCCCTGGCGATGGCCGCGGCCGCAGCGGGCGACACGCCGCCCGAGTGGTGGCTGCACTCGATCGGCGCCGACCAGGTGACGGCACCCGGGCCCGGCGTCCCAATCGTCGTCATCGACGGCGCCGTCGACGCGACGCAGCCCGCGTTCACCGGACGGGCGAACACGACGTACCTCGACAGCCCCTCCCTCGCGGGACCGGACGACTACCACGCGACCGCGGTCGCCTCGCTCGCGGCGGCGCCCGACTCGGGCGGCTTCACCGGCGTGTACCCGCAGGCCGTGCTCGAGCTCTGGGACGCGGGACGCGGAGAGGACGGGATCGACGCCGGCTCCGCCGCGCAGGGCATCGTCACGGCGTCGAAGCATTGCCCAGCGGTGATCAACCTCAGCTTCGGCGGGACCGAGCCGAATCCGGAGGTGCAGAGTGCGATCCTCCACGCCGTGCGCGCGGGCTGCCTCATCGTCGCGGCCGCGGGCAACAGCGGCCTGGACGGAGATCCGCCGACGTACCCGGCCTCGTACGCGCACGTCCTCGCCGTCGGTGCAACCGACGAGCAGAACGCTCCGGCGCCGTTCTCGAGCTCGGGTGACTGGGTCTACCTCGCGGCGCCCGGGACGGACATGAGCGCCGACGTCCCGCTCTCGCACGACGCGAGCGGCGTCTCGACCGGCCTCGCAGGAACGAGCTTCGCCGCACCGCTCGTCAGCGCGGCGGCCGCGTGGATCTGGACGGTTCGCCCCAACCTCAGCGCGAGCCAGGTGGCGGCGCTCCTCCGCGAGAGTGCGCAGCCGGTCGGATCGCAACGGTTCGACCCGAAGACCGGGTACGGCGTCCTCGACATCGCCGCGGCGCTCGCACTGCCGGCGCCGGTCAACGATCCGAGCGAGCCGAACGACGATATCCCCCAGGTGAAGCCCGGCCTGTTCTTCTCCAACGGGCAACCGCCGATCACGACCGCCGCCCGGCCGTCCATCCGGATCTCGGGAACGCTGCAGCAGGCGGAGGACCCGCTCGACCTCTACCGCATCTGGGTGCCTGCGCACAAGACCGTGCGGGTGTCCCTCCACTCCAACGGCTCCGCCGTTGCTCACATCTGGGGGCCGCGGACGTACTCCGTCGATGAGTCGCTCGTGTTGCGGAAGCGCGACTTCAACGGCTCGTCGATCACCGGCGGAGCGGTCGGCGCGTACGCCTACGCCGAGGTCGCGCTCACGGGGCGTTCAGAGAGCCTCACCTACGTGTTGGCGGTCAAGGCCTCGACGCGGTGACCGACGCCGCGCCCTCGAGGCCGGCCGGTTTCACCGAAGACTTCGTGACACGCACGGTCGCGCGGTCGACGCCGAAGCGCGCGCGCAGCTCGTCCGCGACCGCTATCGCCAGGGCCTCGAGCAACGAGAACGTGTGCGCATCCGAGATCTCGCGCACCGTGCGCGCCACTGCGCTGTAGTCGACGGCGTCCTCGATCCGGTCGGAGGAGCCGCGCTCCCCCACCTCGAGCTCGACGTCGAAGAGGAAGTCCTGGCCGCGCTCGCGCTCCTCCTCGTAGACGCCGTGGTGACCGAACACGCGGAGGGCGCGCAGCTCCACCGTGATCATGCGAACGCCTTGGCGACGATGAGCGCGTCGACGTGCGCAGCGACGTCGTGCGCGCGAATGATCGTGGCTCCTCGCTCGTACGCGGCAACCGCCGCGCCGACGCTCGCGCTCACCGGGTCGCTCGCGCCGAGACGGGCGAGCGTGCTCTTACGCGAGATGCCGATCACGATCGGGCGGCCGAGCGCGAGCAGCACGTCGAGGCGGCGGATCAGCTCGAGGTTGTGCTCGACCGTCTTCCCGAAGCCGATGCCCGGATCGAGGCAGATCGCTTCCTCCGCGATGCCCTGCGCGACCGCGTAGGCCATCCGCTCCTCGAGGAACGCGGCCACCTCGGAGGCGACGTCGTCGTAGCGAGGGTCGACCTGCATCGTGCGCGGCTCGCCCTGCATGTGCATGAGGCAGAGATAGACGCCGGTGTCGGCGACGACGCCCGCGAGCTCGGGGTCGGCGCGCAGCGCGGTGACGTCGTTGACCATCTCGGCGCCGAGCTCGATCGCGCGGAGCGCGACCTCGGCCTTTGTGGTGTCGATGGAGATCGGGACGTCGCGGTTGAGGCGCTCGAGGACGGGAACGATGCGACGGAGCTCCTCTTCCGCAGAGATACCGTCGGAGCCGGGGCGCGTCGACTCGCCGCCGACATCGACGATCGCTGCGCCCTCATCGATCATGCGGCGCGCGGCCGCGGCCGCGACGTCGGAGTCGAGGTGGACGCCTCCGTCCGAGAACGAGTCCGGGGTGACGTTCACGACGCCCATGACGGACGGCCGCGGGAAGCGTTGCTCGATGGGGATCACGTCGAGATCGTTGCACGAAGTCGTCACTCGCCCGTAACCCGCTTCCGGAGAGGCTACGAATGTGAAGCGTCGTCCCCGGGGTAGCTCAATTGGCAGAGCACGTGACCGTCACTCAGGGAGATGCCGGTTCGAATCCGGCGCCAGGGGCGCCTCTTCATGGCATACTCGCCGCGAGTGACGGTTGCGAGCACTTGAGTTGCCCAGAAGGCTCGCTCCGGCGGGCCTTCGCTTTGCATCGAGTGACGGCACGCTCGCGCAAGGCGAGCGCAACCGCCTTTTAGGGCACACGATCGCTTGATTACACGGCCTCTCGCGAGGCGTCTTACTTCCGGACTCGCGTTGTGAACACTCGCGACACCGTTGAGCTGCCGAACGTGACTGACATTTTCGCCGTGAGAACAGCTCCTATAAAGCGTGTCGGCAGGCGCCAGGTACAAACGGCTGCCGTCTTCGGTCCGCCTTTGTACCACGGCACCTTGATGAAGCCTCTCTGGAAGACAGAGACGGTTACTCCGCGCAACGCGAGCCTGCACTTAACCGTTCCGCCACTGACAACCGGAGCTCCTGTGTCGGAGCGGGTCACCAAGAGTGCAGTCGAGAAGATCTTTCCGGCGTGCGCGACGGCAGAGTCTTCCCAGTCGGCCAGTTGCAGTTTGATGATCGCCTTCGACTGCATGGAGTAATGGGCGTTGGTTCCGTCTTCGGGGATGAAATCGATTTGGGAGCTCTGCGAGTCGCCCGGCCCTACGGCGGCGGATACGTTGAAGTTGAAGCCATCCGTAATGCCGAGCTCCGAGGCTGCAATCACGAAGTACTGACTGTCTCCAGAGAAGCTCCCCGTCAGCGAGGCGCTTTTCACGAACTGGTACGAGGAAGTTCCGTCCCACTTGAAGAGAGCGAGGCCGCCGTTCGGAGTGCCGTCGTACTGAAGGAGGTAATCGGTGCCGGCCCCAGATGGATCACCGGTCGTCGGATTTTGATCTGCGTCGATGTAGATGTTGTAGTTGTCTTTGCGCCTGTTGCTCAGTCCCTGGCGCGAAGTTGAGCTGAAATGTGATCAGGCCCTGCGTGCTGTCCGAGACGAGGACGCTCGTGATATCTGGTGCGCCCGATACATCCGGACTCACGTCGGTGGCCGTGTACGTCACTGGATTAGACGCCAGCGCAGGCGCAGGAGCTAACAGCACCCCAAGCGCGCCGAGACTTCCGACCAGACCAGAAACGAAGACCTGACGCGACATGCCACTCCCTCCGCAGAACCGCAGGCGCGGTCGCGTTGCCAATGGACCTCGACCCTATACCGCTGGAGCCGCGCGTCAAGGCTCGGTCGCCCGCGGGCTCGCGACCCCGCGAAGCGCTCGCAGCCAATCGATGGCCTCCGCACCCTGGGTCGCTGGGCGGTTACGCCGAGCGCCAGTACCACTGGTCGCCAGGGCTGTAGAGCGCGTCGAATGCGCCGTTGATCGCAGGGAGCGGCACCAATACAGAAGGTGCCCCGCCGGCGCAACGCTACGCTCCGCGCATGACGAAGTTCGTCGTCGACGCGGGCGCCGTCCTCCATCTCGCGAGCACAGAGGCCGAGGTCTCCGCCAAGCACAAGCTGCTCGCGCCCACCCTCCTTCGCTCTCAGACCTTGTCGCTGCTCCATGAGGCTGTCCAACGAGGCGAGATCCCCGCCGAGGCTGCGCGCGACCGCCTCAAGCGCATCGGGCAGATGCCGATCAGGCTCCTCGGTGACGCCGTGCTCCGCCGCCGGGCATGGGACATCGCAGAGCAGCTCGGCTGGGCGTCGACCTACGACGCCGAGTGCGTCGCGCTCACGCAGCTGCAGGCGGACGCGCTCGTGACGCTCGACGCGAAGCTCGCGCGCAGCGTCAAGGGCATCGTCGAGACCGTGTCGATCGGCGCGCTCTTTTAGGAGGCTCCGGCGAAACAGTGACTGTGTCGCAGATGATGCGCTGGATCGGCGCGCTGCTGCGTCCTCGGTCGCGCCCGTAGCCACCGGCTACGAACGCGACCTGCGTCCTTGCATCGCATCCGCCCAGCGCATCCCTGCGACGAGCACCGTTCCGCCGGAGCCTCCTAGGCTCCATACTGCGCCAGTGCAAACGCCTGAGCCGATGCTGCCGCCGAGCGCGCCGGCCGGACCGGACCGGCGTCCCGCGCCGCGGCAGGTCGTGCCCGGCTACTGGGGCGAGCGCCTCGCCTGGATCGCCGGGCTCATTCTCGCCATCTCCGCCTTCACCGACTGGTATGCCGGCACGCAGGCGGACGGGCTGACCCTGTCGGTCACCGGCTGGCACATCGGCGCGCTCGGAAAGCTCGTCTTCTTCATCGGGCTCGCGACACTCATTCTCGAGGCGCTGCGCGAGGCCGGCATCGAGCTTCCCGCGACCGTGCCGGAGAGCCTCGTGCTCATCGCGCTCGGAGCGCTGGCGACGATCTTCGTCCTCATCCGGGTCATCTCGATCCCGGACACATTCTTTGGCACGGCCGGTCGTGGCATCGGCATCTTCATCAGCCTCGCCGCCGCCGTCCTCCTGATCGTCGCCGGGTTGCTGCGAGCAGCAGAAGAGATGTAGCGACACCGAGCGCTGCGCCGGCGAGGACGTCGAACGGCCAGTGCACGCCGACGTACAGCCGCGAGTACGCGATCGCGGCGGCGAGGACGAGGAACGCGGGCGCGGCCCGCGGCACGAGCACGGAAAGGACGGTCGCGCAGGCGAAGCTCGTCGCCGCGTGCCCGGACGGGAACGAGGAGCTATGCGGAGCCGCGACGAGCTGGTGCGGGAAGTGCGGCCGCCGCTCCCCCACCGCCGCCTTCAGCGCCTCCGCGAGCCCGTCCGCGGCTGCGTCGGCGAGCAGCACGAGCACGAACAGCCTTGGACTCCGGCGGAGCAGCGCGAGCGCGAACGCAAGCGCGAGCCACACGGCGCCCCAGCCTCCGATACGCGTCAGCCAGACGAAGACGTCGTTGAGCGGCGTGGAGCGGTGCTCGACGATCCAGCGCTCGAGACGGTGGTTCAGACCGGTACGAGCTGCTTCGTCTTGTCGACCAGCTGTTGCAGGTCGAAGGGCTTTCCGACGAACCCCTGCGCGCCGCGGCTCGTCGCCTGCTCCTCCGCCTGCTCGTCCACCTTGCCGCTGAACATCACGACCGGGATCGCGCCGACGCCGTAGCGCTCCTGCATGCGGGTCAGCATCTCCCAGCCGTCGACCTGCGGCATCATCACGTCGAGGAGTACAAGGTCTGGCTTCGCCTCGTCGATGGCTGCGAGCCCTTCGTTCGCGTCGGCAGCCTCGCGCACGGTGTAGCCCTCGAACTCGAGATTGATGCGGACGAGCTCGCGGACGTGCTCGTCGTCGTCGACGAGGAGGACGAGTGGGCCGCTCTTCGTCTGCCCGGCCGGGCCGGAGCGCTCGAGGAACGTCTCCAGGTCGGTGCGCCGGTACCGCCGGTGGCCGCCGGGGGTGTAGAAGGCCGGGACGCGGCCCTGATCCGACCACTTCCGGATCGTGCTCTGGGCCACGCCGAGGAACCGGGCCGCCTGCCCGAGGGTGAGCCATTCGCTGTCGTCACGCATCGCCATTGCTCCGGAACCTGTCCAATTCTCAACGTTCCTACTCCTAGGAAGGTTACGGATGGAGCGTGGTCTCGGATGTAAGGGTAATTCCGGGCTTCGGGTTGTCGTGGACGGCCTCACCGACCGCGACCCCGACGGCGAAGACCACCGTGGCGGCGAAGAAGACGAGCAGCCAGCGCCTCCAGCCGGTCATGAGAGGTAGTCGCTCGCGCCGCGCTGGTAGGCGTAGAAGGCCGCGGCGAGGACGAGCGCCAGGTCGCGCGGCCAGCCCGGCCCGGGCGCCCGGTCCGCGATCGTCTGACGCGCCCACGTGTCCGCGTCGCGATACGCGGCGGCGAGCTCGGCGAGCGAGTACGTGCCGCCGACGCGGCGGCGAAGCTCGTCGGTCAGGGCCTCCACCTGTTCGACGAGCCGCCGGTAGCGGCGCGGGTCGTCCCGTTGGGCTTCGAGCTGGCGGTGGCCGTCCGCCCACTCGTGCCGGACGAGCGCGAGCGCCTCCATCAGCTCTCCTCGGTGCAGCACCGCGATGGCCAGAGCGGTTCCACCTCCGCGAGGATACGTTGCCCCAGCTCGTAGCCCGGCTGCGCGAGCGCGAACGCGGCGTGGGCGTGCAGGCACTTGAGGGACCCCGTCCGGCCGGAGCCGCCGACGCCGAGGTCGAGTGACGCGCCTCCGTCCCGGCCGGTCTCGTCGCCGGCGAGCGCGCGGCGGATGCGGCGCTGGTCATCGTCCGCGCGGGCGCGGCTCGCCGCGAGCTCGGCGTCCTCTTCCACGCGCGCGGTCCAGCGCTCGACGCCGCCTCCGGCCTCGAGACGCGAGATGGCGGCGGCGAGGTAGCGACACGTGAGGTAGTACGTCGTCGGGAACGGCTCCCCGTCGGGCGCGTACGGATGTTGCTCGGTCACCGCCGGGCGGCCGAACGGACAGCGGACGGCGACGCGGCCGAACGCGCGCGGCTCGCGGCCGAGCTGGCGCGCGACGATCGCGCGGTCGGCGTCAGCGTCCATGCGGCTGCAGGCTAGCCCGCAGCCGCTTCCGCCAGGCGTCGATGTTCTTGACGATGAAGAGGTGCTCGCCCGGGCGGACGTAGCCGAGCGCGCGCGCCTCGCGGGCCACCGTGGCCACGGAGCTCGACGCGCCGAGCCGGTGCTCGAGCGTCTGCTTCTCGTGCTCCAGACGCCGCACGACCGCCTGCCGCTGACCGAGCTGCCCGCGCGCGTCGACGTACGCCTTCAGCGGGCGGTAGTAGAGGAGCGCAACGAGCACGAGCGCTCCGACGGCAAGCCAACGGCGGAGGGTCATCCGCGCGATGTTCTCCACCGCGCGACCGGACTCCTCTTACGCGATATCCACCTTGATCACATTGGTGCTGCCGGGGATGTTCACGGCGGTGCCGGCAGTGATGACGACGCGATCGCCCGACTGGACGAGACCGGCCTCGCGAGCGGCGTCGATCGACGACTGCCAGAGATCCTCGACGTCGGGGGACTCGCGGATCAGGAGCGGCGTCACGCCCCACTCGAGCGCGAGCTGGCGCATCGCCCAGTCGATGTGCGTCAGCGCGACGATCGGGCGCCGCGGGCGCAGCCGGGCAACGGCGTTCGCCGTGCGGCCGGAGAAGGTCGGCACGAGGATCGCTCCCGCGCGCAGCGCCTCGGCGAGATCGCAGGCGGCATTCGACATCGCACCGCCGATGGTCGGATTCTCGTGCGCCTCCGGCAACTCGTGCCGGTAGTCCATGCTCGGCTCGATCGCGCGCGCAATGCGATCCATGTACGCGACCGCCTCGACCGGATACTCGCCGACCGCCGTCTCGCCGGAGAGCATCACAGCGGAGGTGCCGTCGAGGATCGCGTTCGCGACGTCGCTCGCCTCGGCGCGCGTCGGCTCGGCGGAATGGATCATCGACTCGAGCATCTGCGTCGCAGTGATCACCGGCTTGCCGCGCTCGAGCGCCTTGGCGATGATCCGCTTCTGCAGCAGCGGCACGAGCGCGGGGCCGATCTCGACGCCGAGGTCGCCGCGCGCGACCATGACGGCGTCCGTCACCTCGAGTACGTCGTCGAGGACGTCGACCGCCTCCGCCTTCTCGATCTTCGCGATCACATGCGCGTGCGAGCCCGCCTGCTCGATCAGGGCGAGCAGCTCTCGCACGTCGTCGGCCGAGCGCACGAAGGACAGTGCGATGAAGTCGACATCCGTCGCGAGCGCGAACTCGAGATCGGCGACGTCTTTCGGCGTCAGCGACGGAATGGGGAGCGGGATGCCGGGAAGATTCACGCCTTTGTGTGAGCTCACCGGGCCACCGACGAGGACGGCGCAACGCGCCCGCCCACCCGACACCTCTTCGACACGCAGGCGGACGAGCCCGTCGTCGATGAGGACGTCGTGGCCCGGCTGCAGCACCTGGCCGATGACCGCCGGGGCGACCGGCAGGTCGCCGTTCGTCGCGGAATCCTCCGCGCAGATGACGATGGACTCGCCGCGTACGAGGATCCTCGGCTCCGGGAGATCGCCGACGCGAAGCTTCGGCCCCTGCAGGTCGGCGATGACCGCGACGGGGCGGCCGATCTTGGCTGCGATCTCGCGCACGAGCCAGGCGCGCTCCGCGTGGTCCTCGTGCGTCCCGTGGGAGAGGTTCAGGCGCACCGCGTCGACACCGGCGCGGATCAGCTCACTCAGCCTGTCGGTCGTCGCCGAGGCCGGTCCAAGCGTCGCGACGATCTTCGTTCTGCGCTGCTCGACCATGCGACTCAGAGTACGTGACGCGCGCGCGGAAACGCCGCCCAACCCGGATAACCCGCGCGTGCGCCGAGCTCCTCCTCGATGCGCAGCAGCTGGTTGTACTTGGCCACACGATCGGTGCGCGCGGGAGCGCCGGTCTTGATCTGGCCGGTCCCGAGCGCGACCGCAAGATCGGCGATGGTCGCGTCCTCGGTCTCCCCCGAGCGGTGGGAAATGACCGTGCTGTAACCGTTCGCTTGCGCGAGCTTCACCGTCTCGATCGTTTCCGTCAGCGTGCCGATCTGGTTCACCTTGATGAGGATCGAGTTCGCGACGCCGCGGTCGATGCCGATCTGCAACCGCTCCGGGTTGGTGACGAAGTTGTCGTCGCCGACGAGCTGGATGCGGTCGCCGAGCTTCTCCGTCGTCGCCTTCCACCCGTCCCAGTCGTCCTCGGCGTTGCCGTCCTCGATCGAAACGATCGGGAAGCGGTCGACGAGGCCGGCGAGGAAGTCGGCCATCTCCTCCGGCTGTACCTCGCGCCCCTCGAAGCGGTACACGCCGTCGGAGAAGAGCTCGCTCGCCGCCGGGTCGAGCGCGATCGCGACCCGGTCGTGATGGCCTGCTCGCTCCGCCGCGCTGAGGATGGCCTCGATCGCCGCCTCGCTCGAAGGAAGGTCGGGAGCGAAGCCGCCCTCGTCGCCGACGGCGGTCGCGAGCCCCTCCTCCTTCAGCACCTTCTGCAGCGCGTGGTAGGTCTCCGCGCCGATCCGCAGAGCCTCGGCGAACGAGGCCGCGCCGACCGGCACGACCATGAACTCCTGCAGATCGATCGAGTTGGCCGCGTGCACGCCGCCGTTGATGACGTTCATCATCGGGACGGGCAGCATCGTCGCCTGCTCCCCGCCGAGATGGCGGAAGAGCGACACACCTGCGTCCGCCGCGGCCGCCTTGGCGGTCGCGAGCGACACGGCGAGGATGGCGTTCGCGCCCAGCCGGCCCTTGTTCGGCGTTCCGTCGAGGTCGATCATGCGCCGGTCGACCTGCTCCTGGTCGGCCGCGTCGAGCCCGCGCACGGCGTCGGCGAGCTCTCCCGACGCGTGCGCGACCGCCTTCGTCACGCCCTTCCCGCCGTAGGCGTCGCCGCCGTCGCGCAGCTCGACCGCCTCATGCACGCCGGTGGACGCGCCTGAGGGAACGGCTGCGCGGCCGAAGGCGCCCGAGTCGAGCTTGACCTCGGCCTCCACGGTCGGGTTCCCGCGCGAGTCGAGGATCTGGCGTGCACTGATCTGGGCGATCTTGCTCATCGGGTCGTCTCCTTGGCGAGGTCGAAATAGCGGTCCTGCTGCTCGAGCGGAAGCTCGCTCCAATTCTCGCCGCGCTCGGCGGCCAACAGCTCGGCTGTTGTCACGCGATCGCGGAAGCGCCGGGCCGCGAGGCGGAGCTCGAGCTCCGGGTCGACGTCGAGCTTGCGCGCGACGTTGACCGCGGCGAAGAGGACGTCGCCGAGCTCGGAGGGATCGAGATCCTCCTTCAGCTCGCGCACCTCGTCGTCGAGGTCGGCGAGCGCCCCCTGGACGTCGGGGTACTCGAACCCGACGGCGCGCGCCCGCTGCTGGAGCTTGCGCGCGTAGAGCAAGGCAGGCAGCGCCTCGGCGACGTCGTGGAAGACGCCTTCGCGGCCCTCTTGCTCACGCTTGATCTTCTCCCAGTTCTCCTTCACGCGCGCGGGTGTTGCAGCGTCGGCGTCCCCGAACACGTGCGGATGCCGGCGCACGAGCTTCGCGTGCACGTTCCGGGTCACGGCCTCGAGATCGCCGAGGTCTCGCTCCTGCAGCAGCAGCGAGAGGAAGAACACCTGGAAGAGCAGGTCGCCGAGCTCGTCGAGCAGCTTCGCGTCGTCGTCGGCGAGCGCGGCGTCCGCGACCTCGTACGCCTCCTCGACGGTGTGCGGCACGATCGTGCGCGCGGTCTGCTCGCGGTCCCACGGGCACTCGCGGCGCAGCCGCTCGGTCAGCTGCTGCAGCTCGAGGAGGGCCTCCGACAGGCCCTGCAACTCAGCCGGTGGTAGAGGTCGCGGCGGTCGTCGTCACCGAAGGCGTGTACCCGGCGGCGTAGACGACGTTCTTGTCGTAGTCCTTCTTCACCCCGTTGACCCAGGTGTTCATGGCGGCGCTCTTCTTCGACTGGAGAAGCGTGCTCTCGATGCTCTGGCGGACGCTCGCGAGCGGCGTCACCTTCGCGGGCTTCACCGCAGAGAGCGCCTGGATGATGTGCCAGCCGTACTGCGAGTGCACGGGCGGCGACGTCGCTCCGGTCTTGAGCGAGAAGGCGACCTTGTCGAACTGCGGAACCGTCTCGCCCTTCGTGATCGTGAGCTTCCCGCCCAGCTTGGCCGAGCTCGTATCCTTCGAGTACTTCTTGGCGAGCGTCCCGAAGTCGGCGCCCCCCTTGAGCTGCGTCTCGAGCTGGTCGGCGAGCGCCTTGCTGTTCACGAGGATGTGCCGCACGTCGCGCGACGCGGCAGTCGTGTACGACGACTTGTGCGTGTTGTAGTACAGCTGCACCGCCGCCGGCGTCACCTTGATGTTCTTCGTCACCTTGGTGTAGATCGCCTGGCTCAGCAGCTGCGAGCGCCATTCCAGCCGGTAGATCTCGGCGGTCAGGCCTTGTGCTGCGAGGCCCTTCTCGAACTTCGCCTCGTTGCCGGCGAAGTACTGCTTCTTCACCTTGGTGATCTGCGCCTCGACCTGCGCGTCGGTGACGTTGACGCCGAGGTCCTTCCCCTTCTGCGTGAACTCGTCGAGCTGCACGAGGAACGCCATGACCCGGTCCTGCGTCGCCTTGTAGGCCGCCGTCCCGGCCTTGGGGGGCGTCTGCTTGTTCACGACCGCGACCTTCGCGGTGGCGTCCATCAGACCGTTGAACTGGACCTTCGTGATCGAGTCGCCGTTCACGAGCGCGACGGAGTCGTTGGGGACGGTCTTCGTCCCGCCGCCCCCGCACGCCGCGAGGACGCCGGTCAGCAAAGCGAGGCAGACAACGATGAAAAGGCGCTTGGTCATAGAAACGCCGGGCTCAAGCTGCCCGACGGGCATCCAAGATAGCATCGACCAGGCGGAGGGCCTGAGGGAATCCGTCCTCGCTGCGCAGGCTCACTTCCCGGTTCCCTACGGTGTAGACGGCGGTGTGGATTCGCTCACGGAGGTCCTGCAGCTCCTTCGAGCCGAGGACGAGCCGGCCGACGGTGGCCTTTCCGCCGCGGAACACGAGGTAGTCGGCCCCCAGCTCCGCCAGCTTGATCTTCGCCTCCTGGATCGAGAAGAGGTGCTCCACCGGCTCCGGCAGCGGCCCGAAGCGGTCCTCGAGCGAGGCCGCGAGCTCGCGCAGCTCGTCGTCGGTCTCGGCGAGCGCGAGGCGGCGGTGGATGTCGATGCGGAGCGCCTCCGAGCCGACGTACTGCTGCGGGACGTAGGCGTCGATCCGGGCGTCGACCCGGACCGGTCGGGCCGCGACCCGGCGCTGGCCCTGCAGCTCGGCAACCGCCTCGTTCAGGAGCTCGACGTACAGCTCGAAGCCGACGGCGGCGACGTGACCGGACTGCTCGGCGCCGAGAAGCTCGCCGGCGCCGCGAATCTCGAGATCGCGCATCGCGATGGCGAACCCGGCCCCGAGCTCGGTGTGGTCGGCGAGCGTGGCGAGCCGCGCGCGGGCCTCCGCGGTGAGCTCCTGCGCGTCCGGATAGAAGAGATACGCGTGCGCAGTCGCGTCGGAGCGTCCAACGCGGCCGCGGATCTGGTACAGCTGCGCGAGGCCGAGCATGTCCGCGCGCTCGACGATGAGCGTGTTCGCCTGCGGGATGTCGATGCCCGACTCGATGATCGTCGTCGAGACGAGCACGTCCGCGTCGCCGCGCAGGAACGTGTGCATCTTCTCCTCGAGCTCCTTCTCGCGCATCTGCCCGTGCGCGACGAGGAAGCGAAGGTTGGGACAGAGCTGGCGCAGCTTCTCGGCCGCCTCCTCGATCGTCTCGACGCGGTTGTGCAGATAGAACGCCTGCCCCTCGCGCTCGTGCTCGCGCTCGAGCGCGAGCTTGACGAGCTCCTCGTCGTACTCGCCGACGGTGGTTCGGATCGGGCGGCGCCCTTCCGGCGGGGTCTCGATGATGGAGATGTCGCGCATGCCTGCGAGCGAGAGATGCAGCGTGCGCGGGATCGGCGTCGCACTCAACGTGAGCACGTCGACCTCGAGTCGCAACGACTTCAACAGTTCCTTCTGCGCCACGCCGAAGCGCTGCTCCTCGTCGAGGATGACGAGGCCGAGCTCCTTCGGGATGACGTCGCGGCTGAGGACGCGATGCGTGCCGATGAGGACGTCGACCTTGCCCTCGGCGAAGTCGGCGAGCACCTGCTTGACCTCGCGCGGCGCGCGGAAGCGCGAGACCATCTCGACGCGGACGGGAAAGTCGCGAAAGCGATCGCGGAACGTGTTCCAGTGCTGCTCGGCGAGGATCGTCGTCGGCGCGAGCATGAGCACCTGCTTGCCGTTGACGGCGACTGCGAACGCGGCGCGCACCGCGACCTCCGTCTTGCCGAAGCCGACGTCGCCGCACACGAGACGGTCCATCGGCTTCGGCGTCTCCAGGTCTTCCTTCACCGCTTCGATCGCCGCCTCCTGGTCGGGCGTCTCGCGGTACGGGAAGGACGCCTCGAGGCGCGCGATCCACTCGTGCTCGAGGTTGTAGCCGATGCCGGTGCGCGTCTGCCGCTGCGCGTACAGCGCGATCAGGTCGCCCGCGAGCTCCTGTACCGACTCGCGCGCACGCGACTTGAGCAGCTGCCACGCCTTGCCGCCGAGCTTCGAGAGCGCGGGCGCCTTCGCGTCGGCGCCGACGTAGCGCGAGACCTTCCCGAGCTGCTCGTGCGGCACGTACAGACGGTCGTCGCCGCGGAACGCGAGCAGGAGGTAGTCGCGGGTGACGCCCGCGACCTCCTTCGTCTCGAAGCCGAGGAGCTTGCCGACGCCATGATCCTCGTGCACGACGTAGTCGCCGGTGCGCAGGTCGGCGAACGATTGGAGCGCGCGCCCGCCGAGGCGGCGCTCCTTCGGCACACGTCGGCGGAAGACCTGGTGGTCGGGCAGGAGGACGAGTCCGAGGTCGCGCCAGACGAAGCCGCGGCGCGCAGGCGCGATCGCGAACAGCACTTCCGCCTCGTCGGGCAGCGGTTCGCCCGGCTCGAGCAGGCGCGCGGAGACGCGCCGGAGCAGGTTCTGCGTCCGCAGCGCCTCGCCGCGGTGCGGGAACGCGACGACGACGCGCTGCCCGGCGCGCACGAATGCCATCAGCTCCGTCTCCGCCTCGGCGAGGCCGCGCGCCGCGATCGCCGGCCGCTGCGCCTCGAAGGCGAATGGCTGCGTCTGCGGGAACGGGTCGAGCTCCGTCGCTCCGTCGAGCGAGGGTGGCGCGAACACGCCGTCCTCCTCCCACACTCGCCGCACCGCGTCCGGTTGGAAGACGAGGTCGGGGACACGGTCAAGCGCCGGGACGAGATCGGCCGGGACGCCCTCCGCCTCCTGGTCGACGAGATCGATGCGCCGCTCGGCGGCCGGATAGACGACGGCCTCGACGACGGGATGGAGCGCGCGCTGGGTGAAGGCGGAGAAGGCGCGGATGGACTCGACCTCGTCGCCGAAGAACTCGACGCGGAACGGCTCGCCGCCCGTCGCCGGGAAGATGTCGACGATCCCGCCGCGAACGGCGACCTGGCCGCGGTCGTCCACGCGCTCGACACGCGCGTAGCCGGCGAGGGCGAGCGACTCGGCGAGGGCTTCCACGCCCGACTCGGCGCCGACCCGCAGCTCGATCGGCTCCGGCCGCGCCTTCGGCGGCGGCATCGGCTCCGCGAGCGCGCGGGCGGACGCGCAGACGAGGCCGCCGCGCGCGAGCACGTCGAGCGCGCGGGCTCGCTCGCCGACGAGGTGCGGCGGCGGCTCGAGGCCGGAGTCCCAGCCGACGCCGCGGCTCGGCAAGTAGCCGACGCTCTCGTCGCCGAGGAACCAGGCCGCGGCCTCGGCGGCGTCGCGCGCGTCCGCGTCCTCCGGAAGGAGGCAGATCAGGCCGCGATCGAGCTTCTCGTGCAGCGTCGCAAGGAGGAGCGGAAGCGCGGGCTCGGAGACGCGGGCCCTTGTCGGCATCCCGTCGGCGAGCGCGCCGAGGCTCTCGTTCTCGACGAGCTCGCGGACGAAAGCGTGGAGTACCGGACGGTCCATGACGAGTGGCGGAACTCGCGTTCCGCGGGGGTCATGGTAGTCGCACTCAGGTGTGCTGCCAGTACAGGAGCGCGCGGCCGTTCCGGTCGAGGAAGAACATGTGGCTCACCTGATCGGAGTAGACGCCACGTCCGACGACGATGGCGACCGAGCGGTGGACGAGCGCGGCGCCGCAGCGGCGAACGAGCGCGGCTGAGTACGGGTCGGCCGACGCCGGCCGGACGGTGTAGACGTGGTGACGGCCGATCCCATAGCGGCCGTCGATCTGGTCGGTGTAGAAGCCTGACCACCACGACGGGTCGCTGAGGGTCAGGCCGCGGTCGAACGGGGTGATGTCGATCACGTCGGCAGCGCGGACGGCCGCCTTCCTCGCGGTCGCGTCAAAGCTCTGCAGGCCGGTGGGCGACGGGCAGCCCGTCGTCATCCCGGGCGGGAGCGTCGCAGCGAGCGGCGTCGTCGTGCGCAGGAGCCGGGCCTTCCCGTCCGGAGTCACGGCGGCGAGCGCCGTCTGGTTCGTGTAGCCGTTGCCGACGAAGGTGTCCGTGTAAATCGTCCCGTCGGGAGCGACGGCGACGCCGTCTTCCTGGAACGGGAAACCGAACGGGGGCGCGCTGCCGAGGTCGGCGACGGTCGACAACTTCCCGTCGCGGATGCGGAAGAGCTGGCCGCCCTGGGTGCCAACGACGATGCTGCCGTCGGGGGCAGTCGCAAGTCCGTGCGCGTACGCCATCCAGAAGCGCAGCGCCTTTCCACGTGGCGTGACCTCGAAGATCTGTTTCGTCGAAGATGTGTACACGTAGAGGTCGCCGTTGCCGCCGACCGCGATCCCGTCGGGGCTGAACCCGCCATACCGCCTGCCGCCGACGACGACCTGGTCGTAGGTCCCGACTCCGCGGAAGACGGTGTGCACTGCGCCGTTCGGCGCAACCGCGACGACCGACTGAGTCGCACCGACGTACAGCGTCCCGTCCGGCGCGAACGCGAGCGAGCTCACGTGGTGGAAGCGCTGCGGCAGCGTTCGCTCGGATCCGTGCACGAGGACGTGCACGCGCTTGCCGTCGCCGATGTAAATCGCGCCGTTCGGCGCAACGGCGATCGTCGCCCGCCACCCGGCGATCGGGACGACCGCATGCAGCGACCCGTCCGGCGAGCGGCGGAACAGCTCGTCGCGATTCGCGTCCGCGATGAGGAGCGAACCGTCCGACTCGACCGCAAGCGCCTCCGGGCGGATGAGCCCGGGCACGGTCGGGTGCGCGAAGCGCGCCGGCAGGACCCACTGCGGAATCCCCTCCTCCGCGGTGCCAGCCGGCGGAGGCCCGCAGAGTTTCCCGTAGAACTCGCGGACGAAGCACGCCGTCAGCCACGACACGCGGTTGCCGTCCGCGTAGCCGACGAAACGGTCTGCGCCGCCGTACCGATAGACGACCTCGAAGTCGACGCGATTCCCGGCGACGCGCTCGACCCGCACGCGCACCGGCTCGCCGACCTCCTTCGACACGATCGGCGCGAGCCGCTCGAACGCGCCGCGCGGCGAAGCGCCGGCGAGCACCACTCCTGCGAGCAGCAGCCGAACGAGCATCGCCCCTAGGATGCCGTGCATGTGCCGAAACATCCACACGCTCTACAACTTCGAGCCGCCGGCGACCGACCCTGAGGTGCGCGCGGCGGCCGAGCAGTACGTGCGTAAGGTGAGCGGCTTCACGAAGCCGTCGAAGGCGAACGAGGAAGCCTTCGCGCGCGCGGTCGAGGAGATCGCCCACACGACGCACCATCTGCTCGAGGCGCTCGTGACGAACGCCGCTCCGCGCGACCGAGACGTCGAGGCCGAGCGGGCGCGCGAACGCGCGAAGAAGCGCTTCGCTACTGCGTGACGTACGCCTCGACGGCGTCGGTCGCGCGTTCGATCAGCGCGTCCGCGTCGTCGTGCTCGTCGAAGTCGGCGAGCACGTAGTCCGCGAGTGAGCGCGGATCGCCGCGCTCGGGACGACCGACGCCGATCCGGAGCCTGGTGAAGTCCTGCGTGCCGAGCGCCTGCGCGATCGAGCGCAGGCCGTTGTGACCGGCGAGGCCACCGCCGTGCTTGATCTCCAGCCGTCCGAGATCGAAGTCGCCCTCGTCGTGCACGACGAGCACGTCGGCCGGCTCGACCTTGAAGAACGCCGCCGCCGCGCCGACGGAGCGCCCCGAATCGTTCATGTACGTCTCCGGCTTGAGCAGGACGAGCCTCGCGTCGCCGTACCGGACCTCGGCGAGCCGGCCGGAGAACTTCGATTTCCACGACCCGCCGTGCCGGCGCGCGAGCTCGTCGACGACGAGATAGCCGGCGTTGTGCCGGTTCCGCGCGTATTCGCGGCCCGGGTTGCCCAAGCCCGCGACGAGGAGCAGGAGTTACTCCTCTGCGGAAGCTTCGGACTCGGCGGGCGCTTCTGCGCTACGCGCCTCAGAGTCGTCCGCACCTTCGCCCTCGGCACCCTCTTCGCCCTCGACGCCCTCTTCGCCCTCGACGGGCTCGGGCTCGATCTCGCGGGTCGGAGCCGTCACCGTCGCGACGACGATCTCGGGGTCGTCGAGCAGCGTGACGCGCTCGGGGACGATGAGGTCGCCCATGCGGAGCGTGTCGCCGATGCCCATGTGCGAGACGTCAAGGTCGATGTGCTCGGGAACTTCCAGCGGCAGCGCCTCGACGTTGATCTCGCGCAGCGGCTGCGAGAGCACGCCGCCCTCGCGGACGCCGGGAGCGTCGTCGGCACCGATGAGGTGCACGCTCACCGATGCGTGGATCGGCTTGTCGAGCGGGACCTCCTGCAAGTCGATGTGCGTGATGTGCCCGCGGATCTTGTCGACCTGGTACTCCTTGAGAATCGACGAGTGCGTCTTGCCGGCGCCGTCGATCTCGACGTCGAGAATCGAGTGCAGGCCGGCGCCGCCGGTGAGGGCGCGCCGGAGCTCCCGCTCGGCGACGGAGATGGCGACGGGCTGGCCGCCGCCGTACAGGACGCCCGGAATGAGCCCCTGCCGGCGTAGCCTGCGCGTCTCGCGCGAGCCCAGCTGGTCGCGGGCGACGACGAGGAGCTTTGTGCGTTCTCCGGCCATATCGGCGCCGGAGTGTACCCGAAGGCAGGCAAGATTCGACCGTGTTCGAGGACCTGCTGCACGCCTGGGACGGCGAAGAGGCGGTCATCCGCTTCGACGCCGACAGCGGCGCGTGGATGTTCGTCTGCATCCATTCGACTGCGCTCGGCCCCGGCGGCGGCGGCACACGGCTGCGCGTGTACCCCACGGCAGCCGACGGTCTCGCGGACGCGATGCGCCTGTCCGGCGCGATGACGCGGAAGTTCGCGGCCGCGGACATCCCGCGCGGCGGCGCGAAGGCGGTGTTGGCAGTCCCTGAGCTCCCGGCCGGCGACGCGCGCCGGCGGTTGCTCCTTCGCTACGGCGACCTCGTCGCCTCGCTCGGCGGGACGTATCGCACAGCCGGGGACATGAACATCACTCCCGCAGACCTCGACGTCGTCGCCGAGCGCTGCCCATGGGTGTACGGGACCACCGGCAAGGGCGGGAACAGCGCGCGCGGCACCGCAGTCGGAACGCTGTACGCGATCCGCGCGACGGTCGAGCACCTCTTCGGCTCGCCGGAGCTCGCCGGCTTGCGCGTGCTCGTGCAGGGTGCCGGCTCGGTCGGCGCCGATCTCGTGCGCCTGCTGCAGGCCGACGGTGCGCAGGTGCTCGTCTCCGACGTCGACGAGGCGCGTGCGGCAACGACCGGCGCAACCGTCGTCGCAGCAGACGAAGTGATCGGCACCGAATGCGACCTGTACTCGCCGTGCGCCGTCGGTGGAACGCTCAACGCCGACACGATTCCGCGGCTGCGCTGCCGCGCGGTCGCAGGCTGCGCGAACAATCAGCTCTCCGAGCCGGAAGACGGCGACCGGCTGCACGCTGCGGGAATCCTGTACGCGCCGGACTACGTCGTGAACGCGGGCGGTGTCATCCAGCTCGTCGGCCTCGAAGATCTCGGGTGGACGGAGGCCGAGCTGGAGCAGGGCCTTGCGCGAATCGGCGACACCCTGCGCACGCTGTTCCGCACTGCGTCGGAGGACGGCATCACGCCCGCCGCGGCGGCAGAACGGCTCGCCACCGAGCGCGTGACCGCAGCTCAGGGCCAGACCGGCAGATAGAGCGACAGCTTCGAGCCACCACCCGGTGTCGAGGCGATGCGAACCTCATCGTCGTCAAGATCGGCAACGTGGGCTTGGACCCGTTTGGGTCAGTTCGATCAGTGGCCGGCCACGCAACTCTTGTCGCCGATGGTCTTGAGGATCGAGACCTGCTGCTGCTCGTACGTGACGTCGGCGGGATTGCTCGGGTCGTACGGGTGCAGGCCGCCGATCTCGGTGGCCACGTTGGGCTCGACGCCCGGCCCGACCGCGATCAGCCGGTAGCGCGTGCCGAGGCCGGGCCCGCGGGCGGCGGTCTCTCCGGCCGGGTGGCGGTAGCCGCCCTTCGTCGGATCGAACTTGTAGAAGCCGTAACAGAAAGCCCCGGTCGGATTGTGGGGGACGAACGAGTTCTCCCGCCGCCACCCGCTGCCGTACGGCGAGTCGAACGTGTCGAGGAAGATCAGTCGCCCGTACCCGTCGGTCGGCACGCCGTAGCGGCTCGTGCCGAAGCCGTGCACCGGCTTGCCCGCGTACGTGTACACGCCGAACGCTTCCTGGAAGCGGCCGCTCCACACCCAGTCGGTGTACGCGCTGAGCGTCGGGATCGGCCCCTGCCAGTGGGAGATCTCCAGCCACTTCGCGCTCAGCGTTGCGTTCCACGGCACGAAGCCGAGATCGGGAAGCGGCTGCGCCCACTGCTGCGCGGCCCAGTACGAGCCGTCCGGCAGCTTGCACGCGGCCACGACGTCGGGCAGCGCCGGGCCGTCATACGGGCGGCACATGTTCGTGAAGCCCTGCCAGTTCGGGCCGCCCGAGTAGTCGAGCTTGAACTTCACCTGCGGCTCGGAGGTGCTCGGGAAGAGTGCGTTCATCGCGCCCCACACGAGCACGTGCCGGGAGGCGCCGTGCGCGTGGTAGACGAGCAGCGCTTTGCCGTTCGTGTTCGCCTCCAGCTTCACACCGGTGGCGTTGCGGTCGACGAGTTGCGACGCGAGCGCGTTTCCGCTCAGCGCGAGCGCAACAAGGACGGCCGCTGTCGTGACCCCGAGACAGCGCATACCAGGCGTGTGCCCGGTCGCGCGGAATCCATGCGTTGATCTAGAACAACTGGTTTTCACCGCCGAAAATGGCGGAAACCGAGTCGTCCGCGAAGACGTTCATGATCGTCTCGGCGAGGAGCTGCGCCACCGGGAGAATCGTCATGTTCGGGGGCACCTCGAGCGGGTTCACCGGCACCGTGTCGGTGACGACGATCCCGTCGATCGGCGCATGCTGGAAGCGCTCGAGCGCACCGCCGCAGAACACGCCGTGCGTGGCGAACACCCACACGCCCTTCACGCCCTGCGCACGCAGCGCGTTGACGTTCGCGATCAGCGTGCCGCCGGTCATGATCACGTCGTCGCCGACGATCGCGATCTTGTCGCGCACCTTGCCGGTGATCTCCGTCACCTCGGCCAGGTCGCGCTCCGGCCGCGTCTTGTGCATGATCGCGAAGTCGGCCTCGATCATCTCCGCGAAGCGGACTGCCATCTTCGCGCGGCCCTCGTCGGGTGCGACCGAGACGATCTCCGGCCCGGTGAGGCCGAGATCGCGGAAGTGCCGCGCGAACAACGGCAGCGCCGTCATGTGGTCGACCGGGATGGTGAAGAAGCCCTGAATCTGGCCGGCGTGTAGATCCATCGTCAGGACGCGGTCGGCGCCGGCGAGCTGGACCATGTCGGCGACGAGGCGCGCTGAGATCGGCTCGCGCGGCCGCGCCTTGCGGTCCTGGCGCGCATACGGGAAGAGCGGCATGACCGCTGTGATGCGCTTCGCCGACGCGAGCTTCGCCGCCTGGATCATGAACATGAGCTCCATCAGGTTGCGGTCGACCGGCTGGCACCCGGTCTGCACGATGAAGATGTCGGCGCCGCGGATCGACTCGAGGTAGCGGGTGTACGTCTCGCCGTTCGCGAACGTGTCGACCTCGACGTCGCCGAGCTCGACGCCGAGCCTCTCGGCGATCTGCGCGGCGAGGTCGTGGTGCGAGCGGCCCGAGAACACCATCAGCCGCTTCTGCGGTCCGCGCTCGATCCAGTGACCTGTCGCCGGTTCGGTCATGACGGCCTTCTCCAGCCCGGGCAGCGCAATGTCAGTCGCTGTCACGCTTTCCATGCCTGTCGTAGACCCACCCTTCCTTCGTCTCCTGCCGCGGGGCGAACCCGGCGAGCGATCCCGGAGGGACATCATCGGTGATGACCGCGCCCGGTGCAATCCAAGCATCGTCGCCAACGTCGACAGGAGCATCGAACGTATTGTCGACGCCGGTCCTGACGTTACTGCCGATCCGGGTCTTGGCCTTAGGCTCGCCCGGCTCGTGCTTGAAATTGGCCGTGATGTTCCCGGCGGCGATGTTCGTGTCCTCCCCGATCTCGGCATCCCCGATGTATGAGAGGTGCGGCACTTTCGTCCGGGCCCCGATGGTAGACGCCTTCACCTCGACGAACGTCCCGATCTTCGCGCCCTCGCCGACCACCGTCCCGGGCCGGACGTAGGCGAAGGGGCCGATCTCGACGCCGCCCGCGATGCGGATCGGGCCGCGCAGGACGCTGAACGGATGGATCGTGACGTCGGGCTCGATCTCGATGCCGGCGTCGATCCAGGTCGAGGCCGGGTCGACGATGGTGACCCCGGCGAGCATGTGCGCCTCGTTGATCCGGTCGCGGAGCGCCTCGGCGGCGAGCGCCAGCTCGGCGCGCGTGTTGATCCCCTCCACCTCGAAGGGATCCGCCGCCGCGTGGACGGCGACCACTTCGCCGTCGCCGACGAGCAGGCCGAGCGTGTCAGTGATGTACAGCTCGCCCTGGGCGTTGTGCGGCTCGAGCCCGTCGAGGACGGGCCAGAGCGCTGCGCCTCTGAAGACGTAGATGCCGGAGTTGACCTCGCCGAGTGCGAGCTCCGCCTCGCTCGCGTCGGCGGCCTCGACGATCCGTGCGAGCCGGCCGTCCCCGTCGCGCACGATCCGCCCGTATGCGCGGGCGTCGGCGGGCTCGAACGAGAGCACCGTGGCGGCGGCGCCGGCACGGCGGTGCGTGTCGACGAGCGCGAGCACCGTCCCGGCCGTGAGCGCGGGCACGTCGCCGTTCAGCACGAGCACGTCTCCGTCCGCGCCCTCGAGCGCGGCGCGCGCGGCGCGCACGGCATCGCCGGTGCCGAGCGCCGCTTCCTGGACCGCCACCTCGAGGTCGTCATACGAGTCCGCGCTGTCCGGCGACGCGACGACGACGATGCGCGCGACGCCCGCATCGCGAGCGGCAGCGATCACCCAGTCGACCATGCGGCGGCCCAGGAGCGGGTGCAGGTGCTTCGGCGTCGCGCTCTTCATGCGCGTGCCGAGGCCGCCGGCCATTACGACTGCTGCGAGGTCGTCTGCCATGTCAGTGAAGGGTGGCTGGGGCGCCAGGATTCGAACCTGGGATCACGGGACCAAAACCCGTTGCCTTACCACTTGGCCACGCCCCATTAGGGGTCGGAATCTTAGCGCCGGTCCGTGAAGACGAAGAACAGGGCGACGAGCGCGAACAGGCACACGAACACGATCGCGGTCCAGAACACGACGAAGGCGAGAATGGCCGCAACCACGGCCAGGAGCTGCGATACGGCGAAGACCCACGAGGCCTGGTGGAAGGTGTCCGAGCGGGTTCGCCGGCCGCCGTACCAGTAGAGGATGACCGCCGCGATCGCGAGGGCGATGACCGTGAAACGGGAGACGTCGTGGAAGACCGCGACGATGATCGCCTCCGCGGCGGCGATCCAGAGGGCGATGCGCGTACGCCGCGACCGGAGCCAGCGGCCCGACCTGCTCATCCCGTGCTCGATCGCGTGCGACGAGTCCATGAGCCGTGTCAACCGTACCACGCAGGTGCGGTCAGCCAGCTCTCGCCGGCGGCCTTCAGCGCGCGCTGCGCCTCCTGCGCGCGGTCCCTGTGATGGAAGAGCGCGTAGACGGCCGGACCCGCGCCGGTGACGTCGGCGCGGAACGCGCCGAGCGCGCGCAGCTCGTCGGCGAGCGGCGACGAGGCGAGGTCGTTCGGCGGCAAGGCGGCGAGGTCGCGCGGCCGGCGGACTTCGTCCAGCGCAGCGAGGAGCGCCGCGCGGCGCTCGTCGAAGCCGGCGGCGCCGTCGCGCAGGTCGAAGGCGGCGTACACGGAGGCCGTCGACGGCTTCTGGACGAGGCGCGGAACGAGGAGCACGACCCAGAAGTCCTGCGGCAGGTCGAGTGGCTTGAGGACGCGGCCGTCGCCCGTCCCGAGCTGGGGGCCGTCGACGAGGAAGAACGGCACGTCGGCGCCGAGGCCCGCCGCTATCTCACGCAGGTCGGCGTCCGGCAGCGGCTCGGCGAGCGTCGCGTTCGCGAGCCGGAGCGCGGTGGCGGCATCGGAGCTGCCGCCGCCGATGCCGGCGGCAATCGGCAGACGCTTCTCGATGCGCACGTGCCAGCGAGGCTCGACCCCGGCGCGTGCTCCAAGGGCCTCGAGTGCGCCCCGGACGAGCGTGTCTGCGTCGAAGCCTTCGACGAGCAGCTCCGGGGCGGACTCGAGCTCGAGGCGGTCGGCGATCGCGAGCCGCTGATACACGGTGGCGACCTCGTGCTTGCCGTCGTCTCGCGTCGGACCGACGACGAGTGCGAGGTTGATCTTGGCCGCTGCCGACGCTCTCATCGCAGTGCCTCCGCGAGCGCGACGAACTCGGGCGGCGCGAGCGCCTCTGCGCGCGTGGACACATTGCGGCCTATCGCCTCGAGCGCGGCCGTCGCCGCTGCGCGCGACGCGACGCCCGCGAGCTCGAGCGAGTTGGGGAGCGTCTTGCGGCGGTGTGCGAATGCGGCGCCCACGACGTCCTTCACGCGCGCGAAGTCTTCCGGCATCGACGCGCGGCGGAACGCGACGAGCGCCGAGTCGACGTTCGGCCGCGGACGAAAGACCGTGCGCGAGACGGGATGGAAGCCCGTCCGCTCGCACACGAGCTGCACGAGCACGGAGACGGCGCCGTACGCCTTCGTGTTGGGCGAAGCGAAGAGCCGGTCGGCGACCTCGCGCTGCACCATCACGCACCATAGGGAGATGTTGGGGAGACCGTCGAGGCTCTCCGCGATGATCGGCGTCGCGACGTTGTACGGCAGGTTGGACACGAGCTTCGTCGCGTCCTGCGGCAGCTCGACCCTGAGCGCGTCGCCAAAGGCCACGTCGACGTTGTCGCCGAGCTCGTGCAGCATCGGCTCGAGCTCTTGGTCGATCTCGACCGCATGTACGTGCCGAACGCGCTGGGCGAGGTAGCGCGTCAACACTCCGTGTCCCGGCCCGACCTCGAGGACGACGTCCTCCGGAGCGAGCGCGGCGAGGCGGCCGATAACGCCGAGGATGTTCTCGTCGACGAGGAAGTGCTGCCCGTATTCCTTCTTCACAGTCCGAAGCATGCGGTGGCGTTGGCGTCGATACGACGTTCGAGCTCGGCTGCGTCCTCCCCGCGCGCCTGCGCGAGGGCGGCGAGCGTGTACATGACGTACGCGGGCTCGTTGCGGCGGCCGCGCACCGGCTGGGGCGCGAGATACGGCGAGTCGGTCTCCGCGAGAATCCGGTCGGCGGGCACCTGGGTCGCCGCGACGCGAAGCTCGCTCGCGTTCGGGAACGTCGCGTTCCCGGCGAACGACACGTACCAGCCGCGCTCGAGCGCCGTCGGCAGCAGGTGAGGCGAGGAAAAGCAGTGCAGGACGACCGTTCCGTCGAACGCGGAGAGAGCAGCGAGGGTGTCGTCGTCGGCCGCGCGCGTGTGGATGACGACGGGTTTCCCCAGCTCGGCGGCGAGACCGAGCTGGGACTCGAACATATACCGCTGCGCCTCGGGTGTGGCGTAGTCGCGGTACCAGTCGAGGCCGATCTCGCCCACCGCGACCACCTTCGGGTGCTGCTGCAGGCGGCGGATCTCCTCCAAGTCGCCCGTTCCCGCCTCGTGCGGGTGGACGCCGACGACGGCGTAGACGTCCTCGAATCGCTCCGCGAGCTCGACCGCCTGCGCGGCGCCGATGGTGAGGATGCGCGTCACGCCCGCGTCGCGAGCTCGCGCGACGACGTCGGCGGGATCGTCGTCGAGCGCGTCGAGATGCGCGTGCGTGTCGATCACTGCGCCAGCGGCGTCGCTTGCGATGCCGCATAGAGGAGGCGCCGATTCACTCGGCGCCTCCGTCTGCAATGCCGAGGCGCGCGAGCTCCTCCGCCGCCGTCTCGGGCGGGAGCTTGCGGAAGAGCGGCATCGGCTCGCGCAGCCTCCGGCCGGCCTCGAGCTCGCCCGGCGCCCATGTGCCGACCCAGCTCGCGTAGTCGCCGGTCAGGATGTTGTGGTCCTCGAGGCTGCGAATCTCGGGCACTCCGGCGAGCACACCGTCGTGGCCGAGCAGCTCGTGCACGACCTGCGAGGTGAACGGGAGGAACGGCGCGAGCAGCGTCTTCAGCGAGTCGACGCACTGCAGCGCGACGTAGAGCACGGTGGCGGCGCGCTCGCGGTCGGTCTTCACGAGCGTCCAGGGCTCCTGGTCGGCGACGTATTGGTTCGCGAGCGAGCTGATCCGCATCGCCTCGGCGAGCGCGGCCTTGAAGCGCACCTGCTCGATCAGGCCGCCGACCGCGTCGAAGCCGGCGGTGACTGCGTCGAGCACGCGGCGGTCGGCCTCGGCGAGCTCGCCCGGCGTCGGAACGACACCGAAGGTCCTGTGCGCGTTCACGAGCGTGCGGTTGACGAGGTTGCCCCAGTTGGCGAGCAGCTCGTCGTTGTTGCGGCGCACGAACTCGTCCCACGTGAAGTCGGAGTCCTGCGTCTCGGGCCCGGCCGCGGTGAGGTAGTAGCGCAGCGGATCGGGGTCGTAGCGCGTGAGGAAGTCTCCGACCCAGACGGCGATGTTGCGGCTCGTCGACGCCTTCCGTCCCTCCATGGTGAGGAACTCGCTCGAGACGACGTTGTACGGCAGCTGTAGGTCGTCGCCGTACCCCATGAGCATCGCCGGCCAGATGATTGCGTGGAAGACGATGTTGTCCTTACCCATGAAGTAGAAGTGGCGCGCGTCGGCGTTCTGCCACCACTCGCGCCAGGCCTCGGGCGTTCCGCGGTTGTGCGCCCACTCGATGCTGGCGGACAGGTAGCCGATGACAGCGTCGAACCAGACGTAGATGCGCTTCGTGTCCTCGGGATAGCCGGGCACCGGCACCGGGACGCCCCAGTCGATGTCGCGCGTCATCGCGCGCGGTTTCAGGTCGCGCACGAGCCCGAGCGCGAAGTTGCGCACGTTCGGGCGCCAGTGCGTCTGCGCTGTCAGCCATTCCTCGAGCTGCGTCGCGAACGCAGGGAGGTCGAGGAAGAGATGCGTCGTCTCCCGGAACTCGGGCGTCGAGCCGTCGATGATCGAGCGCGGCTCGATCAGGTCGACGGGGTCGAGCTGGTTGCCGCAGTTGTCGCACTGGTCGCCGCGCGCGTGCGGATACTCACAGATCGGGCACGTGCCCTCGATGTAGCGGTCGGGCAGCGTCCGCCCCGTGGCGGGGGAGAACGCGCCGAGCGTCGTTCGTTCGATGAGGTAGCCCTTGTCGTACAGCGTCCGGAAGACGTCCTGCGTGACCTCGTAGTGGTTCGGCGTCGTCGTCCGCGTGAACGTGTCGAACGTGAAGCCGAGCCGAACGTAGTCGTCGAGGATGAGCGCGTTGTTGCGGTCGGCGAGCTCACGAGGAGACACGCCTTCGCGATCCGCCGACACCATCACCGGCGTGCCGTGCTCGTCCGTCCCGCTCACCATGAGGACGTCGTTGCCCTTGAGGCGGTGATAGCGGGCGAAGATGTCGGACGGCACGCCGGGGCCGGCGACATGGCCCAGGTGCCGCGGTCCGCTCGCGTACGGCCATGCGACCGCGACGAGGATCTTCTGCGACTGCGACAGGGTGCGCTCCTTCGGACGTCGTCGAGGAGCTAGAGATCATACGAACCGCTTTCAGCGCGGCCGCGCAGGCGAGCGCGAGCAGGAGGACGAGCGGCCAGAGCGCGCGCCCGTGCCTCGCGGGGACGGTGACGCGTGCGGACGGACGCGCCGTCGGCGCGACACCGCGGCGGCCGGGCCCGTGCGTGCGCGCGAACACGGGGTGATGCGTCGCCGGCGCATAAGCGCGCGGCGGGGCCGGCGCGGGCCGCAGGACGACCGGCGCGACCGCGCGAATGATCCACACCCGGCGCGGGCGAACAGCTGCGACCGCAGCGGTGGGAGCGGCGAAGGTCGCGGTCGGGAACAGCGCGTGCACGGCGAAGGCGTCGTCTGCCGCGACCGGTGCAGGGTCTGCGACCGGTGCCGGAGTCTCGTCCGGGGCGGCGACGCCGACCTGGCCGCCCGAGTCAAGCTCGCTCGCGGCGGTCGGATCGAGCCCCGGGTCCGGGTTGATCACGGTGGCGTGCGGCGTCGGCGCGGGCACCGGAGGCGTCACGTGCGGCTGCGAGGGCGGATCCTTCGGCACGCCGGGCGGAGGCCCGGCGACGGTGTTCCCGCTGTCGGAGGAGCTCCCGCTCGCGGCCGGCGTCGACGTGCTTCCGCCGTCGTCCGGAACCGTCGTGTCGGGCGGCTCGCTCGCCGGTGTACTCGTCGCCTCCTGCGGCGGAGGAGCGGGCGCATCTTCCGTCGTGTCCGGCGCCGGCGTGTCGGCCGGGCCGCTCGCGTCCGGCGCGGAGACGTCGCCGGCGCCGCTCGCCTCCGGCGGAGGAGCGGGCGCATCCGACGTGGTGTCTGACACCGGCGGTTCGGTCGTGCCGGCCGCGTCCGTCGTCGTGTCGGACGTCGTCGTGTCGGACGAGGTCGTGTCGCTTGCCGTCGTCGTCGTCGCCGCCGGCGGCGGATCGGTCGCCGCGGGGGTCGTGGTCGTGTCCGGCGTCGTCTCCGTCGGCGTCGTGGTCGTCGCCTGCGGCGGATCGGCGACCGGCGCCGGCGGCGGCGGCGCAGGCGTCGAAACGGCCACGGGCGGTGGGAGCGCCGGCAAGAACGAGAGCGGATCGAGATAGCCCTGCGCGTTCGCCGTCACGCGCACGCCCATGTACACGTACGGCACGTCGAGCTCGGGCGTCCCGCTCGGCCCGACGGTGCCCACAGTCGAGCCCTCCCCCACGCTCGCGCCCTTCGAGACGCCGATCGAGCCGAGATGGGTGAGCGTGACCGAATAGCCGTCGGCAGTCTCGATCGTCACCGACTTGCCGCTCGTCGGCACCGTCCCCGCGAAGCTGATCGTGCCGAAGGCAGGCGCCGCCACCGGCGTCCCGGTCGGCGCCCCGACATCGATGCCGCGATGCTCCCCGCCCGCATACGGATGGCTGGGGTCGAACGTGAACCCGAGCAGCACAGGGCCTTGCACCGGCCAGCTCCAGGCGTACGCGCCCGGAGCCCAGAGCAGGAAGAGCAGGACGACGAGCGCGAGCCGGCGCATGGAGCCTCCTCTGTTGTCAGGAATGAAAACGGAGTGAGCGCGCCAAGCTAGCAGCGGCACAGGACGTTGTCAAAAATGATTACAGCGACCCGCGGTACAAGCGGTTGCGCGAGATCCCGCTGACGCGGGAGACGAGCTCGGCCGCGCGCCGCCGCGGGATACCGGCCGCGACCAGCTCGGCCACGGCCGCAAGCGCGACGTCCTCCCCGGCGGTTCGCGGCTCGCGCGCCGGCCCGATGACGAGCGCGATCTCGCCCTTCGGAGGCTCGGCGAAGCGCTCGGCGAGCTCCTGCGCCGTTCCGCGGACGACTTCCTCGAACTTCTTCGTCAGCTCGCGGCACACCGCGGCCTCGCGCGCAGGATCGGCCGCCGCGAGCGACCGGAGCGTCGCCGGCAAACGTTGAGCCGACTCGAACGCGACCGCGGGCCAGCGCCAGCCCGCGAGCTCCTCCCAGACGGCCGCGAGCGCCTTGTCGCCCCGAGGCAGGAAGCCGAGGAACTGGTAGCGCTCGCCGACGAGGCCGGATGCGACGAGCGCCGTCTCGACCGCCGACGGCCCCGGCAGCACGGTCACCGCAACGCCCGCGTCCAGCGCTGCGCGCACGATGCGCGCACCGGGATCGGAGACGCCCGGCATCCCCGCATCGGTGACGAGCGCGATCCGCTCCCCGGCCTCGAGCCGCGGCAGCAGCTCTGCCGTCCGCGCCGCTTCGTTGTGCTCGTGGTAGGAGAGGACGCGCGCGTGGATGCCGTGACGTTCGAGCAACGTCCGCGTGTGGCGCGTGTCCTCGCACAGCACGACATCCGCCTCGCGCAGCTCGGCGAGGACACGCAGCGTCACGTCATCGAGATTCCCGATCGGCGTCGCGCAAACGGCCAGCGGCACGGCTAGCTCTCGTCGAGCGCCTCGAACGCGACGAACGCCGCGCCGATGAGCCCTGCCGCCGTGCCGAGCTCCGCGCGCACGACGCGCACCTCGTCGCGCATCGGGCGAAGCGCCTCGCGATGCATGATCTCCTCCGCCGCCGGCATGACCCACTCCCACGCGGCGATGCCGAAGCCGCCGCCGATGACGAGACGTCGCGGCTCGAAGATGTTCACGAACGAGCCCATGCCGGAGCCGAGATGCCGGCCGATGTCGGCGAGGATCGCCCGCGCCGTCTCGTCGCCCTCGTTCGCGAGCCGCACGAGCCGGTGCGCATCCGCCGCGGGGCCGAACGCCTCTTGTGCCGCCCCCGTCGCGGCAACGCCGGTCACGTACGCCTCCAGGTGGCCGCGGCCGGTGCATCGGCCCTGACACGGGCGCCCGTCGTGGACGATGACGACGTGGCCGAGCTCGACGCCGGCGCCGGTCGCGCCGCGGAACGGCTTGCCACCGGTGATGACGCCCCCGCCCAGCCCGGTTCCGAGGGTAAGCATGAGCACGTCGTCCACTCCGCGCGCCGCACCCACCTTCCATTCGGCGATGCAGGCAGCGTTCGCGTCGTTGTCGATCCCGACGGGAATCCGAAAGCGATCGTGCATCCGCCCGCGGAAGTGCGGGTCGTCGATGGGCGTGTTCACGGCCTCGTACACGCCGCCCGTGAGCTGGTCGATCGGCCCTGGAATGCCGAATCCGAGCGCGCCGACCTCGTCCGTCATCAGCTCGTCGACCGCCGCGTCGAGCTCGACGTACAGCTCGTCCTGCGTCTTCGGCGTGGCGCGCTCATGGCGCCGCAGTACCTCGCCCTCCCGCGTGACGACGCCGGCGAGGATCTTCGTCCCTCCGAGGTCCACGCCGATCGCATGCGTACTGCTCATCGTGAGCGGGTACCGTAACCCGCCGGATGGCCGCCTCCGGGGAGAAGCCGTACCGCGTCTACAAGGGCGGTCGACAGAAGGGGAAAGTGCCGCTCTCCGGCCGCGACGAACGCAAGCCGGACAAGAGCGGCGACCGCGGAGTCGTGCGCCGGAAGAAGGGGTGGACGTGGAGGCGCTGGACGCTGCTCGTGCTCCTCGTCCTCGTCGTGGTGTTCGTCATCTGGGGTGTGGCCGGCTACTTCTCCGTGCACAGCGGCGTCGCGGACGCGAACAAGCGGCTCGCACCGGGAACGACCGCCGCCCTCACGAACCAGAACGGGCTGATCCTCGACTCGCCGACGAACATCCTCCTGCTCGGCACCGACCACTCCACGAACGGCCAGGCGGGACGGAACGCCGACGATCACAGCGACTCGATGATGCTGCTTCGCACCGACCCGAGCCGCCACCGGATCACGTACCTCTCCATCCCCCGCGACCTCGGGGTGACGATCAACGGCGTCTACCAGAAGATCAACGGCGCGATGCAGCTCGGCGGCCCGAAGCTCGCCGTCCAGACGGTGAACCAGCTCCTCGGCTCGCAGCTCCCGGTCAACCACGTCGTCGTCGTCGACTTCGGCGCGTTCCAGAAGCTCATCGACGCGGTCGGCGGCATCACCGTGAACGTGCCGGAGAAGATCCTCTCCAACCGCTTCGACTGCCCGTACTCGACCCCGGCGCGCTGCCAGCAGTGGCCGGGCTGGCGCTTCGCGAAGGGACCGCAGCACATGAACGGGCACACCGCGCTCATCTACTCGCGCATCCGCGAGAACCAGCTCGACGCATCGTGGACGGACTTCAAGCGCAGCCAGAACCAGCAGGCTGTGATGCAGGCGACGCTCGCGAAGCTCGCGAGCCCGACGCGCTTCTTCTCGCTCCCGTTCGACGGCTCGTCGCTCCTGGCGCCGATCTCGACCGACCTCTCCACCTGGGACTTCATGCAGCTCGGGTGGGTGAAGTTCCGGGCCGGCGAGGTCGTCCACTGCAGACTCGGCGGGTCGGCGACCGGCAACGGCTTCATCACCGGCACGGAGGAGAACATCCAGGTGGTGCAGGAGGTGCTCGGGAACTCGGCGCCGCAGCCGCCGGCTCCCGGCACAGGCCTGTACGGGCCCGGCTGCGTCGTCGGCAACCAGCCCTTCAAGTAGAGAACGCTACGAGTCGCCGCTCGAGGCGGCCGGCTTCTTCTCCACCGGCTTCGAATCGGTCTTCGGCGCGTCCGAGGACGACCCGCCTTCGCCGTCCTTCTTCGCAGTCTTCCCCTTGCCGTAATCGGTCGAGTAGAAGCCCGAGCCCTTGTAGTGGATCGCGACCGGGTAGAGGACGAGCTCGAGTGGCGCGGCGCCGCACACGTCGCATTTCTCCGGCGCGGGCGCGGTCATGGACTGGAAGCGCTCGAACAGATGGCCGTTCGGGCAGCGGTATTCGTAGATCGGCACGGAGAGCTAAGGCTACTTTCAGCCGTCGTGCGCCCGCTCCTGCTCGAGGAGCTCCTGGAAGCAGGGCGCTTCCTCGAACGCCGCGAGGCCGGCGGGATGGAGTTGCCGCTCGCGGCGGCGGCGCGCGAGGTCGCGCCGTCTCTGCGCCGCAGCGACTGCAGCGGACGCACCGACGACGCTCCCGATGAGGAACGAACGCAATCGCCGGGCGCGGTCTTCCCCTTCCATGGGACGATTGTAGGAGTGCGGATCGCAACGCTCGGTGATGTGATGCTCGACGTGATCGTGCGGCTCGAGGAGCCGCTCGCTCCCGGCGGCGACGTCCGTGCCGCCACGCGGGCGGGCGCGGGCGGCCAGGCGGCCAACGTCGCAGCCTGGGCGAGGGAGCTCGGAGCGGACGCACGCTGCATCGCGAAGCGCGGCACCGACGCGACGGGCGAGCTCGTCGCGCGCGAGCTCGCGAACCGCGGTGTCGAGGTCGTCGGGCCGATCGTCGCGGGCGCGACCGGGGTCGTCGTCTCCATCGTCGGCGGCGACGGCGAGCGCTCGCTCGCATCCGATCGCGGCGTCGCCCCGATGTTCGAGCCCGCCGAGCTGGACGCGGCGTGGCTCGACTGCGACGTCCTTCATCTCTCCGGCTACGCGCTCCTGCGCGAGCCGGTGTCCGACACCGCGCTGCTCGCAGCGACGATCGCACGCGACCGCGGCGCACGCGTGTCGGTCGACGTGGCCGCGTGGACAGAGATCCGCACGTTCGGTCCCGTGCGCTTCCGCGAGCTGCTCGACGTCATCGCTCCGGACGTCCTCTTCGCCACCGAGGCGGAGTGGGAGATGCTCGGCGGCGCGTACCTCACGGCGCCGACGGGTGTGATCAAGCGCGGGCCCCGCGGCGCGACGGTCGTCACCGAGGACGCTCGCCTCGACCTCGCTCCGGTCGAGACGCGCATCGTCGACACCACCGGCGCGGGCGACGCGTTCGCGGCCGGCTTCCTCGTCGGCGGCTCGCTCGAGGAGGCGGCCCGGCGCGGGCTCGACGCTGCGGCTCGCTGCATCGCGACAGTAGGGTCGCTGCCGTGAACGTCGAGCCTTTGAACGAGAAGCACGCCGCCGAGATCGCGGAGTGGCGCTACGAGTTCCCGTACGAGTGGTACGACACCGCGTCCGACCCGCGGCGCGTCGAGCTGTTCTCGAACGCCGTGCGGCGCGATGGGCTGCGCGCGATCGTCGGCGACGACGGCACCCTCGTCGGGTTCTTCAACTTCGTGCGTGAGAACGATGAGGTGCGCATCGGCCTCGGCATGCGTCCCGACCTCACCGGCCGCGGGCTCGCGCAGCCGTTCATCGAGGCCGGGCTCGAGTACGCGCGCGCGCAGTGGGAGCCGCTGCGCTTCCGGTTGTGGGTTGCGCGCTGGAACGAGCGCGCGCTGCGCGCATACCGCCGTGCGGGCTTTCGCGAGGTGAAGGCGGACGAGCGCAGCCGCTTCGTCGAGATGGAGCGACCGGCGTGATCCGCATTGCGGACGAGGTGCGCGAGGCGACCGCCGTCGTGGCGCTCGAGACGACGCTCATCGCGCACGGCTTTCCACCCGGCGAAGGCGTCGAGGTCGGGCTGGAGTCGGAACGGCAGGTGCGCGCCGGCGGCGCGACGCCGGCGACGATCGGCGTGCTCGACGGCGAGATCGTCGTCGGGTTGACGGAGGACGAGCTCGCGCGCTTCGACGCCTCGGCGCGCAAGATCGGGCCGCGCGACCTTGCCGTCGCGGTGGAGCAGCGCGCGGTCGGCGCGACGACGGTTGGCGGCACGCTCGCGGTCGCGCGCGTCGCGGGCATCTCGTTCATGGCCACCGGCGGGCTCGGCGGCGTGCACCGCGGCTTTCCCGATCCACCCGACGTCTCCGCCGACCTCGGCCAGCTCGCGAAGACGCCCGCGCTCGTCGTCTCCGCGGGCGTGAAGTCGCTGCTCGACGTGCCGGCGACGGCGGAGCTGCTCGAGACGCTCGGCGTCCCGATGCTCGGATTCCGTACCGACACGATGCCGCTCTTCTACGCCGCCGCCGGCGGACCGCCGGTGTCGGCGCGCGTCGAGTCCGCGGAGGAAGCGGCCCGCATCGCGCGGACGCACTGGCAGCTCGGCGGCGGCGGG
>Ga0208219_1000048_pt1 | contig 58050 bp, 62 predicted proteins | sample NGESurshal072012_7_FD_184469 | JGI IMG/M metagenome (GOLD analysis project Ga0208219, IMG submission 184469) | Arctic peat soil microbial communities from Barrow, Alaska - NGEE Surface sample 53-2 shallow-072012 (SPAdes) | ecosystem: Environmental > Terrestrial > Soil > Wetlands > Peat ... | reverse complement strand
GGGCTGCATAGTCCCGGAGCTCCACCTTGCCCTTGGCCGGGTCGTGCCAGCTCCCCCGCTCCAGGCTGACTCTCGTGGCCGCGAGGAACGTCTCGGCGTCGCGCTTTGTTCGATAAGTCGTCGGGCCGGTGAACAAGACACCGTCCACCATGTAGCGCGCCTGCCAACGCCCCGAGTTGAGCTTCCTGGTGCTCCCCCACGTGCTGTGCGACCGACTCACGATCCCAACGGTCGCCAGCGTCACCGATTTGGCACGAATTTGGCACGACCAACTTCTGATGCTCGAAACGCGCTCCTACGGGAGCGCTCGATTCGTCCCTGATCAGGACTTCGACTTGCGCAAGGAGGACAGGTCCCCGGGCGGTGCCCACAGGCGTAACAGGGCGGCGGGTCGGAAGCCGTCTGAAGGATCGTGACGGCGAACGTCGTCAGTGTCGCCACCTGGTTCGCCACCGAATCAGAAGTGTTGCACGAGGACGCTGCTTGGAGCGCTAGTGGAGAGCAAGGTCGTTCCTGCCCTATTGAGCACCTCGAGAGTCCGCGTATGGCTCGGTGCCACAACAACGCAGAGAGTCATCTTGGCGGCAGGCCGCTGTGCATTGAGGGCGTTCGACCAGGGGAACGACCGGTACAGCTGCTCATTCCTTGCCCAGTACGCCTTGACCGTTCGCCCACCCCCAAGGGAGCCGCAGGTCGAGAGTGGAGCGTCGCCGGAGACGGTGAGCTGATAGCCGGGCTGCTCGGAGCGACTGTCAATCCATAGATCGACGAACGTGCCGTAGTTCGAGCCGGTGAATCCCAGCGCTTGATGTCCCGGCGCAAACAGCGCGCTTAGTGCCGGCTGAAGCCGGGCGGTCTCACCAGGCTTGAGCGTGAAGACGAAAGTGGTTCCGATCGCCGTGGTCGCGCTCCCCTTCGTCACATTGCGGACATCGAGGAGCTGTCCGCGATCCACGATCTGACACGTCGGGCTAACGGCCGCGAACCCGTGGTGCGGCACGAGCGTGACGGTGACCACCTTCGAACTCGGATCGCTTGTGCACGGCCCGAGCTCCTCGGAGACATCATCAGGACGCACTAATGAGAACGCTGGTGCAACGAAGGGCTGCATGTGCCACGAGTTGCCATTCCAACTCGACGCCATCTGTTCGGACTGGCTCGAAACTGGCGCAGTGGTTCCGAGCACGACGCACTGATGAGATGATGGGCAGTCAACGGCGCTCAGACCTTGGCTTCCCTTCGCGATTGATGCTGGTGGACTGACCTGAGATACAGCGTCGCCAACAACCGAAACAACCTTCGCTCCGCCGACGCCGAGGCAAGGCCCGCCGGGAGGGCAGGAGATCGCACTAATGCCAGAGTCGAAGAGTGCGGGCATCTCGGTCCAAGCTGTTCCGTTCCAAGAGAAGCCGAATGACCCATATCCCGAGCCGAGTGCGACGCATTGTGAAAGTGCGGTGCACGAGACTGCCGTGAACCTAGGAGCGATGGACGGCCGCTCAGGACACTCTCGTTGGCAGGAAGGGGCTGTGCCAAACCTCCCAACCGGTTTGGGGGTCGAACGCCAGACCGAGCCGTTCCATTGCATTGCGCCGGGTCCCGGTGTGACACCTACTCCGAAGTTGCTGCCGACAGCCAAGCAGTCGGTCGCCGTCGGGCAGGACACAGCGCCCGCTTGACCGTTGACGCCCTCAGTTGGCATTGCCGTCCAAACCGTGCCGTTCCACCTGGCCGCAGCGAAACTGCCTCCCGACATCAATCCAACCCCGACACAGTCAGACTTGCTTCGGCAGTCGATCGCGGAGAAGGCGCCGATCGCAGTCGTGCGGAGAAGGTGGAGTCGACCGTCCGAAATGATGGCGAACGTGGGGTAGCGGATTCCCACCGTGATCCCGGTGAATCCGACGGTGGTCATGCACCACCGGACAGCCGGACACGAGAGCTGCCCAAGCTGCGGTGGGTCGGAGCTCTGGGCGTCCCCGGTACGGAGCACCTGATGCCACGAGTCGCTGCCAAAGTGCATTAGAAGCGTGTACATCGGAATGCCTTGACCCTCTGGCACGGTGTCTTGTCCGGTCGCCCAGCAGTCGTGCACGGACGAGCAGGACAGATCAGACAAGTACAGATTGAGGTTGCCGTGCGTAACGTTGGAGTGGACCACAGTGACTGTCGGTGAGCCGGCAGCGCCGTTGATTGGCGGGGAGGTCGACGACAAACACCCCGAGAGCGCCAGGGCGATTCCGGCCGTCAGGACAACCCCGGCCATCCTTGCAACAGGCGCATGGCGCCGAACTCTCATTTGGCCTCTTCTCGTTGGCCCATCTCTCAACCTCTGTCCCGGCGGTGCCGAGAATTTCCTTGCCACTTGGCTGAATCATCTCACTGACTCAAGGCAGTGGGATACCCCAGGGCCGTTGGGTTGGAGGCGGTGATTTGTCAACATTGACAGGACTTCATGTGCGAAGAACTAAGGGAGCCGTGGCCCAGGAGCGGCTACGCAAGTGTTCCGGCTCCTTCAGGTCGAGTCATGAGCGGTCGCCTTCTTCTCTGGTACGGGGACGAAGACGACCCAGTGCTGGCCTTTCCGCCGGTGGATATCGGACAGGCAATCGATGTCGAGAGCGGGGATCTCACGGAGGAAGACTGAAGGTCGTCACTGCCGCCCGGCCCCGTCAGATCCTCCACACGGCTTCCTAGCGCCCGCCCACTGTCACGTATTTCGGCACCGCTCGGGGACCGCGACCCTCGGGCATGGAAGGTGAGGGTCGGGAGCAAAGCGCCCGGGGCTCAGAGGTGTCACGATCCTCCAGACGGCTTCCGGGTCCGGAAGCCGTCTGGAGGATCGTGACGGCAGTTGCCGAGTGGTTGAATGGTTACGTGGCGGACAACTATCCCGAGGACAAGTACAGCGGACTCAGTCGCCAAGTCAGCCCGTGGAGTATTTCGCAGCTGGGACTCCCTGGCCAAGCACGAATCGGGCGCGTCGGGAAGATCGCTCTTCTGGTCGGGTTTCTCGCAGTCTCGATCACCTTGATTGCCAAAGCCATCGCTTAAAGCCCAGCCTTGCCAGGAGGTCCCGCAGCCGGCCCGAGGGTCGCGGTCCCTGGGCAGTGCCGTGAGGCGTGCCAAGGCGAGTCTGCTGGCCGTCTGGAGGATCGTCACGGCCCCGGTCACACCCATACCGCATTTAGCGATGTCACGCGCTGTCGGGATGATGACAACCAAGTCATTAACACCCGCGATGGGCGGTTCTCCCTCCGGTTCATCCTGCGAGGGTGAGGGCCACTCACCCAGTTGAGTAGGTGGCGTTAACCACCGCCGAGACGACCTTGGGAATCGAACTGGTGTCGTAGTCTCCGCTGCCATAATTGATACTCCCCGGCCTATCCACGGACACCGCTCCCACCGAGATCGAAATCGGCTTTCCCAACTGCACATTCTTGCCCAACGCAGCTTGGGCACGCAGTCGAGCGTTTGCGGCCGCCTCTTTCGTGAGGGCGGGTCGCAGTTTCCCCAATCCATTGAACGTGTACTGCGGTTGATTGGCGATGAACGGGATGTTTTCGGCGAGTAGGAGATTACTGACGCTTAGGACGCGCTGCATGGCGGTCAGGCGAGAGGACTGCACGTTGGCCGTTTCGCTCATAGTGAAACTGGTCCCACCGTTGTTGGGTTGCACGATTATCGTGGTGAATGAGATCTCGTCCTTGAAAGCTCCGGCGGCTAACAGCGCGCGACGAATCTCGGCCGTCCACCCGTTCATCTGCGCCAGTGCCGCCGACGTTGTCGACTGCGTACTGGATACATTTGCCGACCATTGGAATTCGTTGGACGTGACTGCCTGTACAGCAGAACCGGTAACCGAGATCTGATGAAGGGGTGCCTGTTGATTTCGGTTTCGGATCCCCGATGCCACTGAGAACGATCCGATGATGAACGCCGCCGAAAGGATGATCATTCCAATCAACTGCTCATGTGACCGAATCGAGCCTCTCTTCCAGAACGCTGTTTTTTGGCCTTCACCCTCGATGCGGATGTCGGCCCCCTTTTCGGTACTCACGGTTTGATGCTATTCCCGCGCGTACCCACTCCACTGACCAGTTCGCCGTGATCTGCCAGGTGCATGTCAGTGCCCAACGAAAGGGGTCTCTTCCGGAGGAAGTAAAGGCGAAGCGGGACTCGAACTGTCACGATCCTCCAGACGGCTTCCGGACCCGCCGCCCTGTTACGCCTGTGGGCACCGCCCGGGGACCTATCCTCCTTGCGCTCAGGACTTCGACTTGGAGCGGACGACGGGATTCGAACCCGCGACCCTCACCTTGGCAACTCGAACTCGCCACCTCTCCCATCTGGGCGAATTCAGATACTCCCAGATCAGACGGTCTTACTCGTACGAGACTGTCCAGCCAGGCACAGACCGTATGCCGTGGATTGGGCACGGGATGGGCACGAAAACCGTTGCACCCAGTCTCTTTCGAGCGGCGATTGGCGGCTATATCTCGACCAGCAGCTACACCAACGACAGCAGCTCTTTGACAGCGATGCCGTTGCCCAACTGGCTCTCGCTATGGCGCAGCTCCAATGCTGCATTGACTGCCGAAATGAAGTGCGCCGCTTCTCTCTCTTCTGCATCGAGATTCTCCAGCCAGTCGGCAACGTCCGACCAGCGCCACAGCCGGCCACGCTCCCTGCCGTGGGATATGGGCGGCGGGAACCCCCCCGGGCCGCGCCTGCCGGCGATCAAGAGACGGACGCTCTCCCTTGTGCGGTCCAGCCGTTCGGCGATATCGGCCATCGTCACGATGTCGTCCGGCTCGACGCGTCGAACGCGGAGGGGTAGTACCGACTCGACCTGCTGGACAGCGCTTAGCACCGCCTCGGAAAAGGACGGAGCCTCGCGAACGAACTCGCCGTAGCCGACGCCGTCCATGACCCCGAGGGTCGCATCGTCACAACCTGCCTCGAACAGGGCGCGGGCGACCCCCTCGTCGGACAGGTCTCCCTCGATCACGAGGGTGAACTCGTGCTCACTCATCATCTGCCTCCTTCCTCTCGCATGCGTAGACAGCACGTCGGATCTGTTTGGCATGGTTGCCCGCAACCCTGGGCGTCGACCAGATCCACACCAGGCAGTCATGCCCTTCTTGCTCGCAGGTCGCTCGGCCCCAGGGATGGCCGCGGCGCGGGGACTCCACCTGCCACCCATGAGCCTCCGCGAAGTCGAGCGCTTCTTCGACTTCCTTCTTCGGGTGCCGAGGCCTACCCGCCATGTTGACAGATTACAACAGTCCGTTGTGTAGTGTCAACGGGGGTCCCAGCTCGCCAGCCCTAAGAGCCGGCCTTCCCTCGCGGGCACAGCAATCGGCCGCGTCTTACGGTGAGCACCGTGCCCAAAGACCAGGCAATCGAAGCTCTCATCGACGAGATCATCGTCGACGCTCACAACGTCGACGAACAGATGATGGGATTCCTGCAGGTCTTCCTAGACGAGGTGCCGCTCCCCGCCGCCGCCGCCGTGCTCGGCGTCGCCGTAGAAGTGACGGGCTTCGACTCCGAGGGGGACGAACGACGGGGGCTCGTAGCCAACTGCAGGCACCGAGACGGTGACGGCACGATCTCGCTCGCCGACGTTTGTTTCGATGCGCAGTCGATTGCGGGCTGGCTTCACGCCGCGTACCGGACCTGGCTGTGCCTGCCACCGTTTCCCGCTCGGCGTCCTGCGGACTGGAGCTGGCCGTCATGACCGCAAGGAAACGACATCCGATCCCGGGTCTCGACAAGCTCGAGGGCTGGGAGTGCAACCGCGTGCTCACAGAGCTCCTCGCGGTGCATCCCGAGCTAACCGAAGACGCCGAGCACATCGCCCTGGCTCTTCTCGCGGACATTGACGCCGACGAGGTCGCCGAGTCCATCGAAGCGGAGCTCCGTGCAGCCGATCTCGACCAACTCGCTTTACGCGCAGGTCGCGTTCGCGGGAGGGGGTACGTGCACGAGAACGAGGCGGCGGCCGAGATCTTGGAGGAGTTGCTGCAGCCAGCACTGAACGACCTGGCCAGGCGGGCGAGCCTGGATCTCGGAGATGCCGCAGGTCGGATCGGTCTCGGTCTTCTGAGGGGCATCTCGCGATGTCGAGATGCTGTCGAGATGGGCACCGTCCTGGCGTATGCGGGACCGGATGTGGTCGACGACCTGGCCCAGTCCGTCGAGCTGGCAATGGCCAAGCTCAAGGTTCCGTTGCCAGCCGATCCGCCGTAACTCGAGTCGAGCGGCGAGCTCCAGGGTACCGCCGGACCGCAGGAAAGACGTGCGGGCAGGGACTTTCGACGTTGTGTCCGCCGCACCGTCGAGTACACGCAGGTTGGAACTGAGTGACTCATCACCTCAGGGCTCGTCTCGAGGCTCAGAGGATCGTCGAAGACGCTGGCGTGCAACGGAACGAAGATCGTCAAGCCGTGGCCAACCGGATCGCTCGTCTGATCCTGGCGAGCGCTTTCCTGAGGTCCACGTCAGCGGGTGCGGTCACGTCGGCAACCACCACGGTGACCGGAACTCGTGTCCCTCGGTAGCCGATGATGTCCGCGAAGAGTGCCTTGTCCTCGCGGACGCGCTTCACGTCCGTAGCAAGCTCTTCGGCGGCAGCCCGATCGTCGTCGGCGCGAATGTTGACGACCGCCAGCTGGGCCTCCTCGATGCCTGCGTAGCGATCAGCGATCGCCCATCGCTCCTTTTGTTTCGGCGCCGACAGGCGGCCGGTCTGGCGAACCTCTGTGACGAGCTTGGCCCGTACGTCATCGAGAAGCGCGAGGTTTTGCCGTCCCAGCTCGGCGAGAGGCTCACCGCCCGCGATGGAGAGAAGCTCGACCATGCTGGCAGGCTCGGCCAAGAGTCGTTCGAGGAGCTCGGCTTGTTCACGAGGCGAGCTGGTCTCGGAGCGGCGCACGAAGAGGCGCTCTCCTGGTGCGGGCACGGGCGCGACGAACACCTTGAGATCGGCCGATCCGAGCGGGTCGTCTCCCTCGAGCACGACGGCTTCGGAGTAACCAGTCATGAGGTCGGAGCTGAAGAATCCGTCGAACGCGCTGCCGTCGCCGGGAAATCTGAAGAGCGCAGCGCCTGAGGCGCCGGCCCGACCGTAACGACGAAGCTCAGGGTGGGCCTTCGGGACGGTCTCTCGCGGCTGGCGGAGAGAGTCGTCCCGTACGCAGCGCGCCGCCAGGATCAATTCGTCCAGCGAGCTCAGCATTGCCTCGACGAAGGAGGTCTTGCCCGACTGCGGAGGCCCCGCCACACGGATGATCGCGCGCGACCTCATGGTTTGCCCTTGGAAACAGGCGGCATCACAATCCCAGTTCCGTGCCGAGGACGCTCTTGACGAATCCCCCTACGGCCTCGCCGACCACGATCTCGCGCACGCGCTTCAGGGTTTCGTCAGGACAACCGTGGTTGGACGCGGCCTTCATCGTGTGCGTGTAGGCGCTCCAGACGTCGGCGCTCGTCACCTCGTAGCCATAACCTTCAGCCAGCCAGCGCAGGGCGAGAAGTCCGACCTCGACAGAGAAGCCTGGCTCCTTTTGGGCGAAGTCGCGAGCCGCCCGGGTAAGCGTCTTCGGGTCGCACGGGCCGCTGCTCGCGAGCCCAACGGCCTGGTCGTAGAGACCCGCCTGCTTGGCGGCGGCAAACCACTTCGCCTCGTCGCCAGGCGTGGTGCGAGCGAGATCGGCGAGCAGCTCGCGCGGGCTCTTCTGCGGGTACTTCTTGGCGACGGCCCGGAACGTCGCGAGGTACGTGCCGCTGCGGTTCGCCCGCAAGCCGTAGCGCTCGTACGCCTCCTCGACGAGTCCGGAGAGTAAGAGGATCTCCTCGCACATGGAGTCGATCTCGTGGTCCGACGCCCAGGGCGAGCGGCACGACTCGGCGAAGCGGATCGCCTCGGCCTTCTTGCCCATGGCGGCAAGCGCCTTCACAGCCCAACGCTTATACGGCCAGATGGTGTCGGGTTGGAGGATGTCGACGATCTCTCCGTAGCGCTCTGCTGTGTAGAGGGCGCTCAGGCAGGCGGAGGTGCCGTGGAAGTGTCCCTGCAAATTCGGGTCGGGGCTGAGTGCCATGCGCGTGACGCCGACCAACTGGTCGGCCCACTGAGAGGCGATCTCCATCGAGGCGCAGAGCTCACCCCAGTGATCGGCGAGCATCTCGATGTAGGGGATCTGGTCGGCTTCGTGGGCAGCCCAGAGCCGATCGAGCCAACGCGCTCGTGTCTTCGGGTCCACAGGTGCGGCGGCGATGATCGGAACAAGGGCCTCGATGGCGTGGTACACGGCAGTCCCAATCGCTCCCGACGAGCTGTCGACGTGCTCGAGGGCAGGCGACACTCGCTCGAGGAAGAGCACGGCTCCTTCGGCGCCCAGAGTCGGGTCTCGCCTGGTGACTGCCTTGACCTCGCTCACGGCCTGCTTCACGCGCTGGACGGCCGGCTGCGAGCGCCAACCGAAGGCGTTGCGGCGAAAGCGCGCTCGGAACTCCCAACGGTAGGGCTGTTCAGGCACTCCTCCTCCTCCGAGGTCGTTGACCATTCGCGGTGTTGATCCTCGAGTTGCTACGCGTGGTCGTCTCCCTCTCCATGTCTTGTGACACCGGCTGCTACCCGGAGCTCGCGCGCGATCTCGTCGACCCGATCCCGCGCGCCGGGCGCTCGCAGCACCCTTTTCTCCCAGATTTCAGCAATGCCCACCTCTCCATCGTGCCGACAGCGAAAGTAGCGCCGCAGCAAACCCGCCACCTTCTACCCGGCCACTTTCCGGCGCCATGTGAGACAGTCACCACCGTTTCGGCTCGCAGCAAGCTGCAGGCGAGCACGAGGAGGGGGCCATGCCGGGTTCGATGCGCAGGCGAGGAACCAGCTGGGAACTGAGGGCGTACGCCGGAACCGATCCCGAAACCGGGAAACGGAGGTGGGTGACTGCGACGACAAAGGGCACACGCCGAGCAGCTGAGCGAGAGCTCGCCGAGTTCGTCGCCCGCATCGACTATCCGCGTCGGTTGACCGCGGAGGCGACCGTGTCCAAGCTTCTCGAGGACTGGTACAGGGCGATGTCGCCGAACTGGTCTCCGACGACGGCGCGACAGACACGCAGCGTCATCGACTGCCACCTCGTGCCGGGCCTCGGAGACGTCAGGCTACAGACGCTTCGCGCCGAGCACATCGACGCCTTCTACGGCGAGCTTCGCCGAGGCGGCGGTCGAAACGGCGAGCCGCTCTCGCCCGGCACCGTGCACCGTGTGCACGTCGTCCTGCATCGAGCTCTTGCCCAGGCGCTTCGCTGGGAGTGGCTATGGGTCAACCCCGCAGCCTCGGCCTCACCGCCGTCGTGTGAGCCGGCACCGATCTATCCGCCAAGCCCCGAAGAAGTCGTCCGACTGCTCGCCACCGTTGCTGGCAGCGATCCCGACTTCCACACGTTCTTGGCGCTCGCCGTTTCGACCGGGGCTCGAAGAAGTCAGCTCGGGGCGCTCCGCTGGGGCGACGTCGACCTCAAGCAGGGACAGATCGGGTTTGCTCGCGCTCTGCTCGATGCCAAAGGCGGTCCGGTCCTGCGTCCAACGAAGACTCGACGGACCTATCGGGTCAACCTGGGCCGCGACTGCCTCGAGCTGCTGGTCGCTCACCACGCGCGAGCGAGGCATCGCGCCGACTGCTCTAACGTAGACATCAACCGCTCGAGCTTCGTTTTCTCCAACGAGCCTGATGGAGCAATCCCCTGGCGACCGAACTGGGTGACCAAGCGATTCATTACGTTCCGAAAGGCAGCCAAGGTGGACTGCCGCCTCCATGATCTGCGCCACTTCATGGCCACGACGATGCTCACCGCGGGAATCCCGATCATGACGGTGTCGGCTCGGCTCAGCCACGCGAGAACCTCCACGACCTTGAATGTCTACGCGCACGCGATCCCGGCTGGAGATAGCTTCGCCGCCGAAGTGCTCGGCGGAATACTCGACAACGCTCGCTACTCATCGGCAAATTCGGCCGAGAAGCTCGCGTCGTGAGTGAGCGGCCAAGACTGCGACCCTCAGTTCTCTCGAGTGAGGGACGTCCGACCCTCACTCGATCGCGGTGAGGGTTAGCGACGTGTCAGTGACGGTGATGGGCAAGTGATGGGCAGATGATGGGCAGATGATGGGCAAGCAGGGAGGGTGAGCGCCGACACATCGCCCTGACCTGCGGATTTGGAGCGGACGACGGGATTCGAACCCGCGACCCTCACCTTGGCAAAAAAAAACTCGAACGGCTCTCCCCTGTCAAATGCGAGATCCCGAGTTATCCCAGATCAGCAGATCCATTGCGTCTGGTGGAGTCCAGCAAGTTCGTTGTGATGTGACCTGCATTGGGCACGAAATGGGCACGACGATCCCAACTGCGCGTCACTGGTTGAGGAGGGCTGGGCGCTACTGTCGCGTCAGGTCTAGGGGCACCGTGCGGTTTGATTCCCAAGTGATTCCCACGGGCGCGTTCGGGCAGTGCCGGATGACGGTCAGACGGAGCGAAACGTGATTGCCGAGGAGCTCGAGGATCACGCCTCTGGCCTCGCTCGGCTGCATTCGGCAGAATCAAGATGGCAGCGCTTGTTGGCAGTCGGGGTGCGTCTCCAATTGTCCGGCAGTTGACGCGCCCCAGATCGCCGCAGCGATGCGGTGGCAGCCTGCACTGGGCTCATGGGACAATCGACAAGTGCAATTCAGCACTGGCTTCACCCTGCTGTTCGGTTGCCAGTACCCCATACAGCAGGCGGGCATGGGGGGCTTCAGCTCGCCCGATCTGGCCATCGCCGTGAGCCGGGCTGGCGGGCTCGGCATGCTGACAGGAACGATTGGCGTCAAGGCACTGTCAGTGCAGCTCGATGCCGTTCCGAGGGACGCGATTATTGGCGTCAACTTCCTCGTGCCGTTCTTGGATCGCGATGCGTTGGAGCAGGCCTCTGCTCGAAGCCCGCTCGTCGAGTTCTTTTGGGGAGTCCCGGATGTTGAGCTGGTGGAGATCTCGCACGCGGGTGGCGCTCTAGTCGGCTGGCAAGTCGGTTCCGTCGAGGAGGCACGAGTCGCATCTGACGTTGGCTGCGACCTCATCGTCGCCCAGGGTTTGGAGGCAGGAGGCCACGTACGAGGCACGACCGGACTGCTGCCATTGATCGATGAGGTTCGTGCCGTCGTCGACGTGCCCATCGTGGCGGCCGGAGGGATCGGCACAGGCCGCGCAATCGCGGCGGCGTTGGTGGCGGGCGCCGACGCGGTACGGATCGGAACACGATTCGTCGCCGCGACTGAATCGATCGCTCATCCGACGTATGTGGACCGACTCATCGAGTCAAATTCCGACGACACCGTCATCACGACCGCGTTTGGAGACGGTTGGCCCGATGCGCCACATCGGGTCCTGAGGTCCGCCATCGCAGCCGGCGTGCTGCTCGGTGAGGACCAGTCTTGGAGTCCCGAGTGGCCCACTAGCAGTTACGTTGGACCACCTGAATCTCGGGCGCTTTATGCTGGCCAATCGGTCGCAGCGGTGCGATCGCGTCAATCTGCGGCAGAGATCATTGCCGAGCTCATTGAGGGAGCCGAAATAGCGCTGGCTCGAACGGTGCCGTGAGCGCGATCGACTGGGCAGCCAAAATGCGCCTTGCTGGCACTTCGGATTTCGGCGGCGTGTGACGCTCGCGGCCAGTGGCCTGTTGGGCTTGCCCGCGCACGGACGTAGCTACAAGCTTGGAGGGTTTGGAACGTTCATCTTGTGGTGTCTTGGAAGACAACCCAAGAATCTGGATCTTGAGAGCGAGCAAAATGGGCTCGTCAAGTGGCGTGAGTCAAACAGTGCTCTCAATGCCTTACCTCTCGAAGTGACTCGTCGTGTGCAATCTCGGACTGCTCAGACGGGGTGCGTGGTACACCTGGGAACGCTTTGAAACGACAGGGGATGGTGCATAGATGGTCCACCCCGGTCGCGCGCCAGTCGAAGAGTGCTGGTTCACGATGTTCGTGAGACGCTCGGAATGCCCTGGTGGGGTGTCGGCAGCGGGGTGGGGAGGGTCCAATAGCAGATGGACATTGGCCGAGGAGCGTCCTCGGGCCCAAATCTGGCGGCTCCTAGTGGCCGCCCTCCTGATGGCCATTGGCGAGCGTGTGCAATGCGATCGTCGAGTGGGCATACGCACCACCGGCTCGCATCTCTGCGGCCACCCAGATCGCTTCCATGATCTCCTCGTCACTCGCTCCCTTTCTCCGGGCAAGCCGCGAGTGGCCGGCAATGCAGTAGGGGCACTGCGTCACGTGCGCAACTGCGACAGCGATCAGCTGCTTGGACTTCTCCGATAGTGCTCCTGGGCTGAAGACGGCCCGGCTGAAGTTCTCGAAGGCGTCGTTGATCTCCGGGGCGAGCTCCTTGCGGCGCCGCCCTATCTCGGCCGTCGCGGACGGATACACGGTCTCGTTCTCAGCCATCGTTACTCCTCGTTGTCCTGCTCGTTCGAGTGCTCATTCGTGAGGCCGCATCGCCACGGTGTACTCCCGGCCACCTGCGTGTTCGTCCGTCGCAAAGCGGAACCGCAGTGGGCCCTTCTGGTCCAGGGGAGCAGTCACGTCAGCAAACCAGATCCCAATAATCGATCTGGAAGGCGCCTCGTTGTCGGTCTGCCACTCGTCGCTCGTCCAATGCAGCTGAAAGGCATCGGGCGCCTGCACCCGCAGAACCTGGCCCCGCTCAATCCTCGAGACGTGTCGACACGGCGCCCACACCTCGATGGACCTCTTGGCAGGCCGGGCTCCGAGGTACCGAGCGGCGACTTCGGGAAGTAGATCGAAAACAGCACCGTCAGACTTCGAACGAAGCAGCTTCACGTACTCGGCGTGGGCCCACATAAGCGGCATCGCAGATCCGGTCGGGCCGCCGAGTCGCATGAAGATCTCAGGGCTGTCGGCCTCGTCCCAGACCTGCTCAGGGAGGAGCCCCGTGCTGGACGCGAGACGCTCCATCGTTCGTATGTATGGGGTCGGATCGCGACCAGCCGCGAGCTCGAAGTGTCCGCGCTCTCCGGTCAGCAGCGGCCACGCTCGACCCCGGCCCCAACCTTCATACGGACCTCCATCTGCACGCTGCCCATAGCCGTCGTGGTTGTACCGTCGCCAGCACGGGCCGAACGGCGTGTCGACCTTGAGCACCCGATCCACGACCTCGAGGGAATCGACTACGAGGGAGTCGCCGGCACCTCGGATTCCGTAGCGGACGAGTTCCAAGAAACCGGCATCGACGATCTGATTCGCTGGAAACGATGCAGGGTTGCCTGGCGGACGGTTGGCGATCATGAGGACCGCGTGATTGGGATCGATGTCGGGATTGGGATCGTCGACGTCTGCTGGGTTGATCCTGATGTAGTGCCGCGCAACGTCAGGATGGAGTGTTCCTTGCGTCGTCACCGTCCAGTCCTCGACGTGGCTCTCGAGAAAATCAGCATGATCTTCGAGAAACGCCGCGACGTCATCGTCACGGCGCTCTCGGGCGAAGCAGGCAGCACCCACTAGCGCCGCAATGCACACGGCGAGCGTCGATGGCGAGTAGCCCGACGTCTCTTCCCAACGCTCCTGGCCAGTTACCGGGCCTTGGCGGACCAAATACGCAGCTGCCTTAAGCACGGTCGGATATGGATCGAAGCTACCGAGCGCGCCCGCCTTGTTGAGGCGCCACGCGAGGAGTATCGGCAATGCGACTTCGTCCAATTGGATGCCACTCCAATACGGGGCCCCGTCGATCCAGGAGTTCTGGGGGAACCCGCCGTCCGCCTGCTGGTTGACGGCGAGGTAGATGCCAGCTCGAAGTGGCGTATCCAGGTCTCCTGCGGCCAACAGCCCTGTGGCGCTATGGACCATGTCTCGGGTCCAGACAAGGTGATACCCGCCCTGGTCGTCGTCTCCCTTCGCTTCTCCCCACGGGATCGAGAGGGACGCGATGATGGCCCCGGGATAGTTCTTGTCCTCGTGCGCCAGGAGGACGCTGAAGCTGCCGTGAACGAGTTCCCCGCCGTCATCGGAAGCATCCTCCAAGGGGAGCAGTCTTCGGCTCGCTCTCTCCCACTGCTGGAGGAAACGGTCCTTGTGGTCGCCGAATGGACTTGCGAGTGACTGGAAGAGATGGTTGACGGCATTGTGGAGACTTTCGCCGAAGGCGAGGCCGAGCGTGAACTGGGGCCCAGTCGAGAGGTCGACTTCCCCCATCAGCGCGATGTTGCCGTCGCGGGCGTGTTCAAACTCCCAGTCCATCACGTAGTTGTCGGTCAGGTCAGTCCATCCGTCGCTCGTTCCCACATAGCCGCAGGAAAGGTGGGTGAACGGGACGTCAGCGCCAAGGACCAGCCACCTGTTGCCCTTGTTGGCGGTTAGAATCTTACGCCCAGCGACGTCGACGACCTCGGCATTGTTGTGCCACCCGCCAACCTCAAGATGGGGCGCACACAGGACGTAGAGCTTGAGATCCGCGAGATCTGCTTGGCGGCCCTCCAACGTGGTGTGTTGGAGGATGCACGGGAGATGCGGATCGGTGATGACATCCTTGGTGATCACGTAGCGGTCGTCCGGTGCGGTATTGGTTACTCGGTAGCCCAGGGCATGTGATGCAAGCCGCTCTGTCGTCGTCGTGAAATCTCGCTTCTCCTCGTGCAGGTAGCTCTTACCGTCGGTGATGAGATACTCCAGATCTCGAATCTGAGGATGGTCAACGCTCGGGTAGTAGGCCTCCGTCAAGATGCCGTTCCACACCGTGAACCAGATACGGCTGGAGGTGGAGTACGCAGTACCGACCCCTTCCTTTGCGCTTCGCGCCCACTTCGGCGCCATTCCGGGCCCGCCGAAGGCGCCACCCGCAGTCGATGTGCCCGCGCCCATATTCGTTAGCGCCTTCGAGTCGTGGGCACTTGCCGGACCCTTCGGCGGACCAAGAGCGGTACGAAGTTAGGGTTCATCCTTCCGGTGCGGGATAGACGAGCTGTCCCTTCCTTACTTTCGCGAATGACGTCAAACGATGGGTTGTGGCAGACGTGCGACTCATGATGTCTCGCACCAACCACCCTTTCTTGAGAAGAGCGTCAGCGATGAGCGAACGATGGCATCGCCACGGCACGGCCTCCGCACACATAATTGCGGTCGGTCTCTTGGCAGATATCGTCATAAGTGCTTCCAGACCATCTGCGAACTGCGGGGTCGCCATATAGTCTGCGAACCCTCTGAAGGATGTGTTGCGCCAACCCAAATTTGTTGAATCCTTCTTGGAGTGCCGCAGACCTCCAAGTTCCTTGAGATGCGTGTAACGAATGTGCTTCGTCTTGAGCGATTGCCGCAGGTCATCCTGGTTGAACTGTGGATTGTAACCGGACATAGGTATGGTTCTCACGTCGACGACTTCCGCTACCCCGTAGATGTCCAGTAGCTCTACGAATTCGTCGATTGGCCGTGTGGAATGACCGATCGTGAAGATCAACGTCTTCTTCATCAAGCATCAGATCTCTACGCACACTGCCTTGGCGGATGAAGACGCCGGTGGCGCGACCCAGGTCGCGGCCTCCGGCAAAGGCGGCGCCGGAAGATGCGAGGTTGGAGCGAGTGCCATCAGATGAGATCCGCGCGGGCCAGGTTGTCGAGTCACGGCCGAGACCCCTGCAGCCGATGCGATCTGATCACGGCGACTCCTTGTTCTTGTCGCCCGGGAACACGTCGGTCTCGGACTTGTGCCACACGGGGTCATCGCGGGCGGTCTCGACGTTGAAGCCGTACTCGTACACCAGAGTTCCGCCGAATGTGGCACCCAGTGACACCAACAGGGCGATCACAACAGACAAGGCGACGATCCCGATCGGCGTGACCACGTTGGCGTGGTCATCGTTCAACCGCCAGGCGAGGTCCGCCAACGCGAGCACAGTCACCGTGACCATGATCGTCGCGTGGGTGTTGATCGTCCGACGAGCCTGCGTTCCTGCCTCTGACGACGTCCACGCGTCCCACAGCCCCGTGAGGGCCGCGAACAGCGACACGGCCACTCCCCCGATGAAGACGTAGGTGCCGGCATGCCACAACTCACGCGCCCAGTTGTGGTCTTTGCCACCAACCGCCGAGATGACGTCAAAGACAGCGGCGAGCGCGTAGGCAGCGATGGGGAAGTCGGTGAGCGGAGGATGTAAGGGTTTCCCGGACCACCCGCTCAGACCCTTGAACTTGCGCCCCTTCAGCGTCAGCGTGGGACGGACCGAGAACCTTCTCATGCCAGCTCCTTGATAGAGGGCATTCTCATCGCAAGAGTGCAGGGGTCATGGTAGCCGCTCGGTCAGCATAGTCAAGTGCTAAGGTATCTGCATGGAAGGCGACAGAGTCGATCGACTGGTTGAGGACTTCAAGCGCGTTCGTCCTGACGTCGACCCCAGGACCAAGGCGGTCGCCGCCCGACTCCTCCATCTGAGCGATCTTGTGGAGCGTTACTACGGCGCCATCTGCGAACTATTCGGCGTCTCGCTCTCGGGCCTCGGGGTGCTGACCTCCCTCGCACGCAACGACCCGCGTGCCCTCACCCTCACTGAGCTCAACCGCGACATCCTCGTGACCTCAGGAGGCATCACCTTCCTCGCGGCCAGCCTCGAGCAGCAGGGACTCGTGTCCAAGCGCCCGCATCCGAGCGACGGGCGCGCCGTGCTTGTCAAACTCACCCGGCAAGGGCGACAGGTCGCGAATCAGCTGATCGACGCCATAGCCCTTGCCGACGACGCAGCGCTCACCCACTTTCGCGTGAGCGACCTGCATGCAGCCGACGAGCTGCTTAGGAGTCTGGAGTCGGGCATCGAATCAGCGATGACCGCACAGCTGGACGTGCCGTCCAGCGGCAAGGCTGCAAGAACATCGGCCGCCAGGTCTGGAAGATGACGGCCCGCTGGTACAGGAGCAGTCTCGAAGTGCGATGCCTCGTAAGCAAGGTGGACGTGCACAACCTGTGTTCGGCGGACTCCTGATGAGACGCCTGGACGATTGATGTCATCCCATCGACACGACGCACAGACGCGCCTGCAGGCGACGTGCTCGGGCCATGACGACGGACAGCTTTGGTGCCCGCGAGCTGCTGATGGTCGATGGCGCGACCTACGACATCTGCTGCAACCGCCCCGGCTGGCGATGAGGAGTCTCCGCGCGGGGCGGAGGTCACCGTGTCGGTCGTAGAAGGGATCCCCGCGATTGAACTGCAGCGCGCAGTCTTCGATGGCGACTTGCTGGTGGTGGGATCTCGTGGTCACCGCGAGGTGGTCGGGCTGCTACTGGGCTCGGTGAGCCAGCACGTTGTGAGCCGAACGCGCTGTCCAGTGGTCGTTGTGCCCAGCGTCGGTCATCAGGATGAGTCGCTATGACCTCCACTCCCTCTCCCCCGGGGTCCGACGACGTCCGGGCATCCGAAGTGCCGAGCCGAGAACTCCGCGCCTACGAGGCGATGCTCCATCATCACGAGACGCTTGTGGGATGCGCCCGGAGCCTCGCCGAAGCACTGAGCGCCGCCTCTAGCGAGGATCGTCTCCACGAAGTGGAGTTGAGGAGCTTCATCGCGTACTTCACTGGTGAAGTCTTCCCACACGCAGCGGCGGAGGAGCGCACGATCTACCGAGCTGCAATGGTCCAAGCCGACCTTGCGCCGACCGTGGAAGCCATGATCCGAGAGCACGAGGCGCTCCGTGCGGCAGTCGAGCAGCTGGGCCAGCCATCCACTGGAGCGGATGCCGCGATGCTTGCTGACTCGATCGTCATGCTCTTCGTTGCGCACGTCGTGAAGGAGAATGAACTGCTCCTCCCTCGTCTGCTCGCCGATAGTTCTGTAGATCTGGCGCAGCTGCTCGAGCAGATGCACGGTCCAGAGACTCCCAGCGACGTGCAACGGCCCGAATAACGGCTCATGGCGCACCACCAACTGGAGCTCGGCGTACCAGCGCCATTTCGGCTGGACCTCACGTCGTGGGCCCTGCGACGACGTGCCCACAACACGGTCGATCGCTGGCACGACTCGTGCTACCGGCGTACGTTCGTCGTCGAGGGAGATCCCATCGAGATCGCCGTCCGCCAACATGGCCGACCGACATTCCCGGTGCTTACCGTCGAGATGCAGAGCTCAATGGGCGCATTCTCAACGAGCGCCGTCGTCGCGGCCACTCTCTTGCTCGAGCGCACGCTCGGGCTCGGTGTCGACCTCGCTGGCTTCTACGAACTGAGCGAACGGGACGAGCGCCTGCGCCCGCTTGCACAACGATTCGTAGGGATGCGTCCACCCTGCTTACCCAGCGTCTTTGAAGCGGTCGTCAATGCCATTGCCTGTCAGCAGTTGTCGCTTGCGGTGGGGATCCATCTGCTCAGCCGGCTCTCGGGGCGCTTCGGGCTGACTGCGACGCGGGGCGAGGGCCGGCCGCGCAACTTCCCGACACCTGAATCGTTGGCCATGGCGGATCCTCAGATCCTCAGGCAGATGGGTTTCAGCGGCGCAAAAGCACGTTCCGTGATCGGCCTCGCCCGCCAGGTCACGCATGGCGAGGTGGACCTCGAGGCCCTGCACGCGCTAGCCGACGCGGACGCCATGACGACCCTGCTCGGCCTGCCCGGTGTCGGACGCTGGAGCGCGGAGTACACGCTGCTTCGCGGATTGGGCAGGCTCCACGTGCTGCCCGGCGATGACGTGGGCGCCCGCAACAATCTTCGTCGCAAATTCGGCCTGCACCCCGAGGCGGGGTACGAGGCAGTAGCGGAGCTGTCTCGCGCCTGGTGGCCCTATGGAGGGCTCGTCTACTTTCACCTCTTGCTCGATTCGCTGGCCACGATGGGACTCGTGACTGCATCGCTTGCCCCCGCTGGTACAAGCTCTAGCGACGCAGCGGGGCTTGGTCTGAGCTGTCCACCGTGAGAATGCGAGCGCTCCTCACTCTGTCACGGCGACTCCAGACCTATCCATGCGGCGTCCTGCGTGTCACGCTTCCTTGAGGTACCCATCCCGAGCCGCCATCGCCGACGCGACGTCACGGTCGTTCGCCCGCCAACGAAGTGCATCTGAGGGCTCCCGGAATCCAGCTTGGTGCCAGCGCAGACCCTCAAGGGAGTCCAATCCGGCATCTCTCCAGGCGGCCGCCACCTTGTGCAGCATCCGTTGGGAGTGGGCAGCGGAGACAGGAATGAAGCCATCCCCGTGTGCCAAAGCCGCCTCAAGCGCATCGAATCCCACGTGCTTCCATCCGATTGTCTCCGATTCGCTGAATCCAAACGCATCCCACTCATCACCTGAATGCCACATGGCGCGCGATGCGCCGCCTTCGTCATCGGCACCAGCGAACAGCGTGCCGCTCTTTGTTGGAACGGTCACTGGGCACTCAGCCGAAGCGCCGCGGCAACGATGTGGCGTGCAGAGATTCCCGCGGCGTCCAATAGTTCGGCCGGAGTGCCTGAGCCTGGCAACGTGCTGACGGCAAGGTGAGCGACCCGGAGGGCAGGCACGCTGGCATCGGCCAAGGCCTCGAGGATGGCTCCACCGATCCCGCCCTCGCGGTAGTGGTCTTCGACGATGACGAGCCGACCGTCGGTGTGTTTGCAGGCTGAAATCAGCGTGTCCCGGTCGAGTGGCTTGATCGAGTACAGGTCAATGACCCGTACTGGTATCCCCGCATCGGCAAGAAGGTCAGCAGCAACCAGGCACTCGTGCAGGGTCACCCCGGCACCGATGAGCGTGATCCGGTCGTCGGGTGACGCCCGATGGACTTTGCATCCGCCGATCGGGAACTGTTCGTCTGCCGAGTAGATCACCGGGTATGCACCGCGGGTCGTGCGCAGGTAGGTGATGCCGTCGGTGCGCGCCATCTGAGCGACGAGGGCTACCGTCGCGGTGGCGTCCGCCGGGTACAGCACGATGGACCCGTGCACCGCGCGCAGTGCGGCGATGTCCTCGAGTGCCATCTGAGACGGACCGTCCTCGCCGATCTCAACGCCGGCATGCGAACCGACCAGGCAGATGTTGACCTCGGAGATCCCGGCCATCCGAATGAAATCGAACGCACGGGACAAGAACACCGCGAAGGTCGTTGCAAAGGGCCGGTAACCCCGCACCGCGAGCCCGGTCGCGGAAGCAACGAGCTGCTGTTCTGCGATGAACATCTCGAAATAGCGTTCGGGAGCGACCGCTCTGAACCGGTCTGCGTGGGTGGAGTTGCCGACCTCCCCGTCGAGCACGACCACATCCGGGCGAGCGGCAAGAGCAGCGATCGCGTCGCCAAACGCGCTTCGGGTCGCCACAATCTCGCCGACGGTAAACACTGGCAAGTCGACGAGCGCACTCGGACGCGGTGTGATCGCAGGCACACTAGGAAGGGGGCGAGCTGTGGCGACGAGCAACGCGGTCGTGCCACCGAGCGCGGCAATGGCTCGCTCCGCCATCTCGGGGGGAAGTGCCTTCCCGTGCCATCCGTCCCTATTCTCGAGTTCCGGAACACCTTTGGCCTTAATGGTGCGCGCCAAGATCACGCATGGACGATCTCTATCAGATCTGGCTTCTGACAGGGCCTCGTCGATCGCCACAAGGTCGTGACCGTCGATGACCAGCGGCCGGGCGCCGAAGGCCTCGACTCGGGCGGCGTAACGATCGAGGTCCCATTCGAGCTCAGTAGGTCCACGCTGGCCAAGTCGATTGACGTCGATGATGGCGGTCAGGTTGCCGAGACAGTAGAAGCTTGCCTTGTCGAGCGCCTCCCACATCGAGCCCTCTGCGGTCTCACTGTCCCCGCAGAGCACCCAAGCGTGATAGTCCAGACGGTCTAAGAAGCGACCGGCCAGGCACACGCCGATCGCATCTGGAAGCCCCTGGCCGAGCGAACCGGTGGCGACGTCGACCCAGGGCAGGATCGGTGTCGGATGCCCTTCCAGGCGGGATCCGAACTGTCGATAGGTCGTGATGAGCTCGGCTTCGTCAATCGCCCCGACTGCTCGGAACATCGAGTACAGCAGCGGCGAGGCGTGACCCTTCGAGAAGATCAGGTGATCGTTGCCGGCCAACTCGGGATGATCCCAGTCGTAGCGCAGGTGCCCGACGAGCAGCACTGCCATCAAGTCAGCAGCAGACAATGCCGAGGTTGGGTGTCCCGAGCCCGCCTCGGTGGAGCAGCGGATCGAGTCCACCCGCAGCTGGGTGGCAAGCGAGGCAGCAAGCTCTAGCTCACGATCTTCCATCAGCTTGTCCCTACGTCGTTGCGACGGCACCCGGTACGCACATCGTCTCCTTGAGTGGACAACCAGGCCTCGGAATCATCTAGCTGGTTACGTCCACGAGCGGAGCCTTCCCAGCGGCACGTCCACCCTCTCAAAGTAGCCAGGTACTACGGCAAAAGTAGCGGGATTGAGCCATGTAATCAAGTGCTAAGGTATCCCTTCGCGGCCGATTTGCTATCGCTATCTGGCTTGATCCAGTGGGGACCGATGAATGGGGGTCCGGTCAGGACACATACGAAAGCGATAGGGAAGCCAACGACGTAACCGAGGAGCGACATTGTGACGGAGTTTCTGACCGACGTAGAGACGTTGCGCAAGCGGGCTCGAGAGAACATGGACCGGGGTTCGGTGACCGACGCGTACGGCGCGGACTTGGACCGGGTCATCTTCGTTCTCAATCAAACGTTGGCCACTGAGCTCGTGTGCGTGCTGCGATACAAGCGGCACTACTTCACCGCGCAGGGACTCAACGCGCAGGCCGCCGCCGCCGAGTTCCTTCAACACGCCGGCGAAGAAGAGCATCACGCCGACATGATCGCCGCTCGGATCACTCAGTTACGGGGAGAGCCCGACTTTAATCCCGACACGTTGTCCGGGCGCAGCCACTCGCAGTACGACTCTTCCGGTGAGCTCAGGGAGATGATTCGAGAAGACTTGGTCGCCGAACGCGTCGCGATCGCCTCGTACACCGAGATCATCTCGTGGTTGGGCGGTGGCGACCCGACCACGCGACGAATGCTCGAGGAGATTCTCGCGATGGAAGAGGAGCACGCCGAGGACATGCTGGCCCTCCTTGACGGTCTCAACTAACGAACCGTCCTTCCCCACCAATTTTGTGGCGCACAATTGCACTCATGGCAGCGGTACCGATCGTTGGCGACCGCAGCAAGGGGGCCGGAATGGCGCGAGATCGGCGATCGCACGCCACCGACCCGGAGTCCGCGCAGCTGCTCGACGTCGTGTGTACGGGCCCCGAGGCGCAGGCGGCGCGCTTTCGGACTGCTTGAGACCGAGCTCGACCTTGTCGCGTCACTACCGTTCGCCGAGCTCGGCGAGTGATATCCGGCAACGCCGTTGACCTGGACGCGTGCCTGCTCGGCTGGCGACCTTGCCGAGGACGCGCCCCTCGGTGTGGTCGTCGCGGGGATCCCCGTTTGCCTCGTGCGCACCGGCGGTGAGGTATGCGCGGTGCACGATGAATGCACTCATGAGGCTGTGCGGCTGTCTGAGGGCGACGTGGTCGACGGTGTCATCGAATGCTGGCGGCACGGCTCGTGTTTCGATCTCCGGACGGGCGCCGTGCTGAGCCTTCCCGCTGTCCGACCGGTCGCCGTCTATCCGGTTCGGGAGGTAGGACACGACGTTGAAGTGGACGTCCATGATTCGTGACGATGCCACGGACGCGGTTGCCAGAGAATTCAGGATGCGCCGGGGCTCGACTCTTCCTCACCTCGCACGACGGTCCCAGCGCACCGACACTGTGATTCTTAGTCGACAGCAAGATCGACGATCACCACTTCCCCATTGCCTTGCCAGCCAACTCTCAGCCACGCAGATCGTGCTGGATGCCAGCGACCATGGCCTCTCGATCATCGTGCTCGTGATCGACGACGAGGCATGCCGCAGAAGCGTCAAGGTGCTCACGACGGACAAGCGGTCGGGCGCGCAACTGGTCCACCATGGCGTTCAACCACCAGATACAGTTGCTGCTCGCAAGGCAAACAACTGGCCTGCACGCTCCTTGTCTCGCCGTACTCGACATGGGAGTGGTGACGTCAGTTCGCTCAAGAGTTCAGTTGCGCAACATCTCGGCGAGCACCTCTGCCTCGCTGATCTCGGGTTGCTTCGTCGCAGTGAGCAAGGTCAGAGTCCGGACCTTCGCGAGTGCCCGCAAGTGCGACAGCGCTTCTGAGCGCTCGGGCTGCTTCAACTCGATGTGGTAGCGGCGGGAGAACTCCTTGAACCGCTCAGCGTCGTGGCTGTACCACTTGCGTAGCTCCGTCGAAGGTGCGATCTGTTTGCACCACTCATCGAGGTCGGCCTTGATCTTTGTCAGCCCCCGTGGCCAGATCCGGTCGACCAGCACCCTGGCACCGTCGCCTCGCTTGGGCGCGTCGTAGACACGGCGCACCTGCACTCTCACCTTCTTCGTCATCTGGAGCCTCCTTCGGCGTCACGAAGCTCGGGCCGGGTAACCTCGAGCGATTCTTCGTCTTCGGTTCCTACGGTTCGGACTCCCCCGACCGCGCCGAGCTGACAAAGCTGGCTATCGAGAAAGCCATACGCCTGTGTGGTCCGCTCACACCAGACCAGGTGTACGTCGTGGGTGACACGCCCCACGACATCGGTGCTGCGAGGGCGGCGGGGGCGGTGTCAATCGGGGTGGCCAGTGGCCAATGCTCGACCAAAGATCTATCGGCAGTCGGCGCGGACCACGTGCTCGGTTCCCTCCGAGATCCGTTCCCAGGCCTGTGATGCACGTTCCAACCAACCACGACACGCTCGACTCTGGCAGTCGAATCATTGAGTGCCGCTCATGATGCGGCACGCTGCCGCCACGCACGGACGTACGTCCCTTGACCCACTCCAAAGCGAGAACGTCATCCTCCTGGCCGCGATTGGACCCTGGTCCAGCGCAGCTGATCAGTGCACGAGGCGTACCCGTCGACCGAGAATCGGATGGAATGCGTTGGCCACGTCTCCAGCTGCCCAGATGCCTGGGGCCATCATTCCATCCTCGCTGAGCCAAGACGTCACCGGCGCGCCGCCAGCGGCTATCACCGTCGGCTCGCACTCGTCAGCGTGAAGAACTCCTGACGCGAGCGGGCGTCATCGCGCAGCAAGCCGTGCACCGCCGACGTGATGGTCCGCGCGCCGTTCGACCGCACACCTCGAAGGCTCATGCACAGATGGTCGGCTTCGATGACTACGCCGACTCCCCGTGGGTGGAGGTGCTCATCCAGCGAGTCGGCGACCTGCTTCGTGAGCCGCTCTTGGGTCTGCAGGTCCGCGGCGTACCGCTCGACGATCCGGGCGAGTTTGGAGAGCCCGAGTACTCGATCCTTGGGGAGGTAGCCGACGTGTGCCACTCCGGAGAAAGGGAGGAGGTGGTGCTCGCAGAGCGACCGGAAGGGGATGTCGCGAGCAAGAACTAGCTCGTCGTAGTCCTCCTCATTGTCGAACGTCGTCATCTCGAACGTCTCGAGCGTGAGCAATTCTGCAAACGCGGCGGCCACTCTGCTTCGGGTCCCGACAAGGTGTGGCGAGTGGGGATCCCGTCCCAGCGCGCGCAGGAGCGTCCGCACGGCGTCTTCGGCAGCGTTGAGATCGATCACTCCATCGTGGCCGACGACGCAAAGTGCGGCGTCGTTGTCGTGAGGGGTGGGCACGAATCTCCTTGCCTGTTCGGTCATCGCCATGCCTTGTCTCCCCTTTCTAACAGATACTAGAGTATATGTTAGAAAGCGCAGACCTCCACGTCAAACAGGCCGGCTCAGGGATGGTGACTTCATGCACTCGAGCCGAGCTCGAAGTTCGATACGACCGATGCGAAGTGCAGCGGAAGTCGACGAGGCAGTCGCCCAGGTCGCTGCACTGGCAGAGCCGATCCGCCGTTCGCTCTTTCGATTCGTTGCGACCAGTGCGACGCCGGTGAGTCGCGACGAGGCTGCCGAGGGCGTGGGCGTTGCTCGCCATGTCGCCAAGTTCCATCTGGACAAGCTCGTCGAGGACGGAGTCTTGGACTTCGAGTACCGCCGTGCACCCGGGCGAAGCGGCCCCGGCGCAGGCCGTCCGGCCAAGCGCTATTGCACCACGTCGAGGGAGATCGACGTCAGCATGCCCGACCGGCGATACGAGTTCGCTGGCCAACTCCTTGCTCAGGCGATTGTCGAGGCAGATGCCAAGGGGATCCCGGTGCGATCTGCGCTGCATCAGGTAGCGATCGACCAGGGCCACGCCTTAGGGGCCGACGTGATGGAGCGTTCCGGAACGCGTCCGAGCCGCCGCGCACTGATGGACTCGCTCCGTCTCGTGCTCCAAGAGTGCGGCTACGAACCTTGTGACGACGAGGAAGGGATTGCAATGGCCAACTGCCCCTTCCACACCCTGGCGCTCGAGCACACCGAGCTCGTGTGCTCAATGAACTTCGACCTCCTAGGGGGACTCGCGGACTATCTCGAGCGAGCGAAGCTCGACGCGAAGCTTGATCCCAAACCGGGTCAATGCTGTGTCCGTCTCCACTCAAGGGGCATAGGCGACGACTCCAGGTGAAGGAACGTGCGGTCGCGCTCGGGTGCATCGCATGCAAGGTCAGAACGACATCAGGTAGGAGACACACGTGACGAAGCTGCACCGTCTGTACGACGAACAGGGCCAAAGTCCTTGGCTCGACAATCTCACGCGCGCGTACCTCCGAGAAGGCACCCTGAACCGGTTCATCTCTCAGGGTATCCGAGGCATCACCACCAACCCGACCATCATGGCAAAGTCCATCGAGGGCTCCGACGCCTACAGCGAGCAGATCGCCGCTCTGGCCGCGGAAGCCACGCCGAGCGACGCGTACTGGGCGCTCGTGTCCGCTGACGTCCGTGACGCGCTGTCGGCTCTGCGTCCGGTCTTCGACGCAAGCGGAGGAAACGACGGGTTCGTGTCTATCGAGGTGGCGCCAGACCTGGCCACGACACGGCCCGTACCACTTCTGCGGCGCTCGGCCTTCGTGCAGGCATCAACCAGCCCAATCTGCTCGTCAAGATCCCCGCGACGGCCGCCGGTGTTCCAGCGATTCGCGAACTCACCAAGCAAGGCGTCAGCGTCAACGTCACCCTGATCTTCTCGCTGTCGAGGTACGGCGAGGTAGTAGACGCGTACCAGTCGGGACTCGCTGCATACGCAAACGATGGCGGCGACGTGACGACGGTGCGGAGCGTCGCCTCCTTCTTCGTCAGCCGAATCGACTCCGAAGTCGATGGCCGCCTAGCGAGCATCGGTACTCGTGATGCGCTCGCACTTCGTGGTCGCGCGGCCCTTGCGCAGGCATCCATGGCGTACGCGCTCTTCTCCGATCGCTTCTCGAATGCTGCCTGGCATGAGCTTGCAGTCATGGGTGCGAACCCGCAGCGTCCACTGTGGGCATCGACGTCGACTAAGAACCCCGACTACCCCGACTACCCCGACTACCCCGACTACCCCGACACGTTGTACGTCGATGGCCTCATCGGGCCCGAAACCATCAACACACTTCCGGAGTCAACAATCGCCGCCTTCGAGGATCACGGTGAGGTTGCGCGGACAGTCGACTGCGATGTCGAGGGGGCCAGAGAGGTGCTCACGTCTCTCGCCCGAGTCGGCATTGACATGGAGTCAATCGTCGCTGAGCTAGAACGACAAGGCGTGGGCAGTTTCTCTGAGTCCTTCCGTCACGTCCTCCGGACCCTTGAGAAGGAACTGGGGGGCAAGGATGCAACTTGACCGGCTCTGTCTTGCAACTTGGAAGGCAGTCGGTGCTGTTGAGTTTCCCGAGCGCGTGACCCAAAGAGTGTTGCGGCAGTTCCCTGAGTTTCAAGAGATGTCATGTATGCGCTTTAGGAATGCGTCTTCGAGTCTGCTCAGGTCGGCACATCCACAATTACGCCAGACACGCCTACCGTGGACGGTGCGCATACGGCCTGGAACTTGATCGGCTGTGTAAGTCGACGTGCCACATGCCGAGTCCGGTCGTGCCCAACCCGTGCCCAATGTGAAGCAGGGTACGGCGAGATCTCTGAGACCGCTTTTCTGCCCTCCGACCAGGGGCTTCGTGCCGACCAGATCGCTATGAGCCGGGCCTGACCCTCTCACTGAAAAGTCGAACCCCGCTTCTCGTCGATTCGGACGAACTCCCACGCGGGATCTTCTTAGCCTCTGACGGGCTTATGCTTGGGATAGGTGATAGGGGCCGCAGAAACGTCCGTTAGCAGTTAGTCGGCCCTGCCCCGACGATGGCGATGGCGACCCTTCGGCCGAAGCCACCCGCGTACGCGGTTGATAACGCCTCCCCAGAACCCGATCGCTACTGCCGCAGTGGTGACATGCTCTGCGATCGGAATCCCCGATCTCGCCGCATCGACTACCTCTTTAGCGAAGTGCAGAGTGTCGACGATCAGGTCTGCCGGAAGGCTTCCTTGAGGAAGGCTCGCCGAGATGTACGGCCGATGCTCCTCTCCGTCTATGAGCCCCAGACGAGCGCTCAGCATCAGCTCGGCAACTGTCAATTCCTGCCACGGGCGTAACTCGACAGTTCCATCTCCGAGAACGACCGGCAGCTCTCTTGGTGATTGATATATGCGCTGGATGTCGAAGTGGGTGTCGTCCTCTGCTTTGTAAAAGGACATCCTTGCCATGAACTCCGACATAGTCGTCGCTTGGTTCGTGGGACCTGGGACAAGCCCTATAGCCTCGGAGGCGCGGTCGATTACCGAGGCAAGGGTTTCAGAGTCGACTGCATCGACATTGGCGTGAGGCTTGCTCCCCCACGGCAGCGTTGACACGAAGTGGTTGAAGTCTCTGGTGCTCCAAAATCCTTCGCTTGCATACCAAGTTGGTGGGTACGCCAACGTCACCACGAACGACCGGTCCCTACCAGCTCCACGTTCGATCGGTCCGTCAGTCATCTCTGCGTGGGATCGCGGAAGGGTCATCGCGGGCTACGGGGCGTAGCCGGTCGGGGTTATGTATAAGCCCATGGTTCCTGTCTGACTTGTCCACACATACTTGGCGACCGAGATGCCGTCCGAAAAGTGCGCAGTCAAATTCTGACCCGAACCCACCAGGTTGAGCGTGCGATGCAGTTCCGCTTCGAGCCAGCCCTTTGCGCTGCCAGAGAACACCAGTGCGAGCGGATCGTTTAGGAATCTGACAGTTTGGATGAACGAGCTAGAGGACTCCGTGTTCGAGAACACACACGTGACCTCGACGGCAGCTACATCGTCCGATGGGCCAAGGATCTGCAGATTGCACTCACTTGTGAAGCTCAATTCGTTTTGTCCGTACTTGCTCGGCGACCCTTGATGCCAGACCACACTCGCTCCATATGAACCGAACTGGTGTTCCACGGCCGGGAGCGTGTATCCCAAGCTTGGTACCCAAGTCGATTCCTCTTGTGCAACCACAGCGTGCAAGCGGTTCGAGGTCGTGGCATTTACGAAGTCTCGCTCAATAGACCGCGTGCGGCAGGCGCCGCCTCTTAGGGCGTTGGTGAATTGAGTGTGTAGCGACGGGCTGAGCGTCACGATCAGGCGATCGGCACCTGACGTCGTTGCCACGTTGATCGGTGCCCCAAAGTCCTGCCGGGGAGCCCCGCAGGTGTTGCTCCAAATGAAGTCACCCACTGATGCGTACAACCTACCGTCTTTGGGATTGTTGATCACAGATGCGATCGTCTGGTACTGCTCGCGCGGGATGGAGATTGAGAATGAAAGTGAAGTTGAGGAGCGAGGCTCTTGGGTCGTGGTTGAATCGTTGTGCGTCGCGGCCGATCGCGCAGAGGTACCGCACGCAGCAAGGGCAAGACTTGGGGCAACTAGACAAGCGACATCGAAGCAGCGGATTCGTCGCGTCATGATTCGAAGCGTCTTAGCACCCCTGCCGTCTCGCTGCTACTCCGTCAACCGAGATGTGCGCCCGCCAGAGCCTTCTATCGCTTGGGAGTGAATCGCCTCAAGGTCGCCAGCCAAATCCTCTGGCCGGTAGCACACGTGGTGCTTCCAGACTCCAAGTCCACCCCACGTGTTGACGGCTTCCACCCATCGTCGAGCGGCCGTTACCTTCGCGTCGTCCTTCTCGTCCGGATCGCCGTTGCCCTCCAGAATGAGCGTCCGGACATCGTGGAACAGCAATGCAGCGCTGACCATGGTTGACACCTCGTACAGAACATCCGTGATTGCGAAAAGAGCCTCTCCTGGCCAGATCGTTCTATGGACACGCCTTCATCCTCACGCTTTCCAATCAGACGTAAACGATCTGCGCGGAGTTCTTGCCCGGCTCGCTCGCCTCAGCGCGGCGTGAAGCTTGTTGAGCAGTGCCCGGAGGATCCCTTGTAGGACGTGGTTACCGAGACGACCACGCGGTACCCCTTTGTCGCGTCGGAAATGTAGTACGTGATCGCAGCATGACCGGTGCCGTTCGCGGTCGTGGACTTGGTGTGGTTGGTCGTCTTGTAGTGCGCAACGGTCGTCACGTGAGCCTTCGGCCGAGTGGCTACGAAGACCGTGACATCTGAGTACTTGGCAGGAGCTGCGTTGCTGACGTGAGCGGAGCACTTCAGGTTGGCGGCTGGGTTCGACACCGAGGGGGCTGCCAGGGCCACTGATGTCGGTGCGATGAGAATCGCACCAAGAGCCGCCATGAGAGAGACAGCACCTACGCGAATCGGTCTCGTCGCCGTCACTTCAGCCCCCTTCGTTGACTGCCGCACTGTAGGACACTCAATCGGGGCGTGCCGAACAGAAGAGCGCCATAATCGCAAGCGGTTCGTCCAAGGAGCGTTTCCGTCAACCCGGGAGGCACATGCCTGAACGGACCTATCGTGTCTCGACTGCGTGAAGGGGGGCAGATTGCTGTTCATTGAGTACGACGTATCACCAGAAGGCGAGATCGAACTTGTCGCATTGATCAACGCGATCGAAGAGGACGGCCAAGATCCCGACGGTGAGAACTGGAAGGCCTGGCGCGCACAGCACGAGGACGGCGGCATGGGCTGCGTTGGAGTCCGCCCTGCGGACCTCTCGCTCATGGAAGAGACAGAACAGCCAAACGAGCTGCTCGCCATTGTCGAGCGGATCATCCTGGACGACAGGGCGACGAAGGAACAGATCCCCTCATGAGCACGACTCGATCCCAGTTGTACCGGTTCGCGCGAGACCTCGGCAACATCGAGGCCGTGGAGCACGGCTACAAGCGCGGTGGTCTCGGAGGTGCCGCGAGCGGCGGAGCACAGCGTGAGGCGCGGCGTGTCATCTATCGCGAGGGGAACCGCCAGATCAACCACTTCGTACGCGCGATCGGACTCGGCCCGCACCGCCGTTAGGACTCCTTGTCGCCTTGCGAGGCGATGAGCTCGCGAATCTCGGCGAGCTGTGCCTTGATCTGGGCCAACTCCGATGCGTGCTGCTCCTGCACGAAGAATGACGCGACCGTCGCGGTCAGCACTCCGACGAGCCCGATCCCGGTGAACATGAGCACGGTTGCAACCCACTTGCCCGCACCGGTCATCGGGAGCTTGTCGCCGTAGCCAACTGTGGTGACGGTGACGACGGCCCACCAGATCGCATCTCCGAAGCTGTGGATCGCTCCCGGTCCTGCGGAGTGGCGTTCGAAGTAGACCTCAAGCCCCGCCGCCACGAAGATGATCGTTCCTACAGAGAGGAGCACGTACTGCAGACCGTGGTGCGTGAGCACCGCCCGAGCGCGCTTCAGCCCTCCCCCAAGCACGACGAGGACGCGACCGAAGCGAACTACACGGAAGACGCGGGCCAGCCTTAGTGGCCTCAGGATCGGAACGGCCACCATCGCGAGGTCCAACAAGTGATGCGTGAAGTACCGCTTCTTATCGACTGCGACCCACAGCTTCGCCGCGTACTCGAAGACGAATGCCGCCCAGACCGCGTAGTCGACGACGTCGAAGGTGAGCGCGATCGACCCGTGGAGATTCGTGACGATCGGCACGACGAGCACCGGGAGCCAGATGATCGCGAGCACAACCATGATCGGGTCGATGCGGGCTGAGAGGCGTTCCAGACGCTCCTCGTCAACAGTGCTCTGGGTCACGATTTCCGAAGGCTATTCCCACAGCCTTAGGCGTGACGGCGAGAGTCGGGCAGTGATATCTCGGGAGTACCATCCGTATCTGTCGCGAGCCTGTAAAAATCTGTCGATGATTCCCCGCGGTCTCACGTTAATCACTGCCCTTGGTGTCAGCGCTCTCCTTGGCGGATGCGGCTCATCTACATCCCCAACCTCAACGACGACATCCTCCACGACAACGACTACGACTCCAAATCTCAACCTTGCTATCCTTGCCCCAGCGACCGTCCCGCCGCTGGTCAACGAGTGCCGTCAGAAGCTCGCATACTCGTTCGACGGAAACGCATCACCGCTCACATGCACGAGCGGGGGTCTCAACGTTCTCGCCTGGAGGTTCTATGCATCCGTAGGCACCTCGGTAATGTCCCTTGGAAGAGGTGCCTCGCTGCATCAGATCTATGGCGCGATGTGTACTGACTGGAGTGTCGATCACGCGACGAACCCCGAGGAGGAGAATGCGGCTACCCTCGCATCCGAGTACTACGGATGGGATGTTGTCCCTCAGGTTTCGAGCTATCTCGCTAGCGTCAGCTGCCCGACCTGAAGCAGCGACGTGATGATTACTGAGGTGCCGAGCCCCAGTTCCCGGTCAGGAACTGCGATGCGATCGCGGTGCAAAGGTCGGATTCCGTCGCAGGAAGGACGCACACTTCGAAGATCGTGCTCGGAATTGGCTGAGGTACGCCTGAGAATTCGACCAAACCGACTGCTGGGTACTTCACTGCTGCCCGGCCAGTCCCGGCGGGCTGGGACGGCTCGCGGAACTCGACAGTGCCGCCATTGATCGTCGACGGGACAAAGACACCGTAAGCAGAAGCCACTCTCTCATCATGAGGCTTTGACTCGGGACAGCGCTGGCCTTCACGGAGCAGCTGGCTCGTCGCGCTCGGGAAGTACGGACACGCGGTGAACAGTGCTTCCCCCGTGGCCGCACCCGTGTTGTATGCCCGGATCTGCTCCGGGCTCGACCCGAGCGGATTGATCGTGATGCCAATCGACCCGTCGGTACTGAAACCGAAGCTGCACTGCCAGCCGCGAGGTCCCAGGATCGGCACGTACGAACGGACCGAGTCGCTGTAGAAGTCGAAGCTCTTGGCCAGGTGCCGAGGCAGGGCGAGACCTATCGCCGAGGGGAACCTGGCCGGTGGAGAAGGATTCTGCGCGTTGACCGTCGGGCACTCGACGACGGGCACGGCGACGTCGATCACCTGATTGGGGTTTGATGTCGCCTTGGGAGCGGTCGAATGCCCGATGAGGTACGCCCCGACGACCAGGCCTGCGACAACAACCAGCACCGTTGAGGAGGTCCACCACCTCCGACGTATGGCCATTAGTCAAACCCTTCCAGATGAGACGCCGTCAACAGTTGGCGTCGTACCACGTGACCTCCGACACGACTCCTCGGTTGACGTTGAACTCCCAGTAGTCACGATCGATGTAGTACGTGGAACTGAAACCGTAGTTGGGACCCTTGCCCTTCTCGGCTGAGGAATCGACCCTTAGGAGCTGCCGGACGGTCGTGCCAAGGGTCGCACCTCCCGGCGATTCGATGATCGGGCTGAGGACGGGATTGTCGGGAGGCGCGGGATTGAGGCCAGTGGTCGCATCCCATCCACCAGCGTTATAAGCAACAACACGAACGTTCCCACCGGACGAGACAATCGACAAGTCGTTCCACTGATCGACGACTCCGTGGAGGTTCGAGTTGCACAACGTCGTTGAGATGACGCGGGGTGCCCCGAACCGCCGAGACAACGCGCTCACCAGGGCGCTCTGCGTAGACGGAAGCGGAATGCCTCCAAGTGAGTTGTATCCAGTGACCAACGGTGCGGGCATTCCGTCGGACGCCTTACCTATTGGTGCGGTCGACCTCCCGATGAAGAAAGCGCCGACAACCAGGCCAGCAACAACTACGCCGACCAAGGCGATCCATCCCTTCCGACCCACGGACATTGCCTAGTTGCCCTTAGGGCGCGATTGCTGGATCGGCGGCCAGCGCCTCGAGGATCATCCGGTGCCGTGGGTGGGGCATTGCCTTGCCCATCAAGATGTCCCGCATCCGGCGCTCGCTCATGCCGACCGCACTGGCCGAATCGGCCACCCCGATCCGGCGCAGTCTGGGGAGGACGAGCCGGCGCCACTCGTCATGGTCCTCATAGATCGTGAGCCGCAGGTCCAGGTCGTCGATCGTGAGCTCACCGGATCGCCGCTCCTCCAGCCGGTTCGACTCCTTTCCAATGAGGACGATCTTGCCGGCGATGACCGGACGACGGCCGAGCAGCCCGACGGTCGACCTTCCGCACGGCATGCCGTCAGGTCCGAGGGACTTGGCCTCTGGGTTCGACGGGTAGCGCTCGAGGACATCTGCGAAGGAATCCACCCGTGCGACGTCGGGGTGCTCGTCGCGGGTCGTGATCCGATGGGTGCCGGCGTCTGGGTGGTGGACGTCGATGAACTCGAGCTCGCCCCAGCGGTTGGCGTGCGTCTCGTACGGAGCCACGAGCCGGAATCGATCCCCCCATGGGACTGCAGCCGGCGGTTTGGCACCGACAGCCGTGAGCATGAAGTTGAATGGCTTCACCTGCTCCCGGTACGGACGCCCACGGTTCAAGATCCCGAAGGCCCGGAGCACGAACTTGGAACTGACGGTGGTGCGCAGCATCGTTGGCCGATTGAGCCACTGCGGCAGCTCGACCTCGAGCCCGTGGACGCGCCCGAGCACGATCCGCCAGATCGTCTGGATCCACGCCTTCGGTGGGGATGACGGGTCCGGGTTGCGCAGCTGGCCGAGTCCGTGCTCAGAGGGCGGGTGCCCCTCGATGAAGCGGATCTCGCCGTCGGCCACGTTGTAGAGGGCATACCGCTTGGCAGAGATCGCATAGCAAGTCGAGGTCGCCTCGAGCTTCAGCAGCTCGGGCACGACAGAGGGGTCGTAGGGACTGAGGGTGCCGATTCGCCGCTGGATGGCACGCACCTGCGCGAACGAGAGCGCCCGGACCGCCTCGGTGCCGTGGGCGAGCCGCTCCGTCCCACTTGGGCAGGCGATGAGCCCGCCCTCCTTGGTCGCAACGATGGCCATCGAGTCGGTGTCGCAGAAGGCCCAGACGCCGCCTTGGTCGGTCACCAGGCGCTCGAGGATCGCGAGCATGAGGCGAGCCGCTCCGGTGATGCAGCTCGCGAACGGCGGGAAGCAGTAACGCCCCGGGTCCTCGGGCGCGGGGACACGATTCCAGAACGGCTCGCTGCGCGCGTGAACGTAGACAGGAGTCTTCTGCCCCGCGCGGCGCTCGCGTGCATTGAACTCGCTGTAGATGCCGTAGGAGCCAGAGTTCGCGACGAGCTTGAGGGAAGCTGCGAGGCGGGTTGCATCGTCGCTCTTGGTCCGGAGAACCCGTTGGCGCTCCTCGACCATGGCGACCATCGGGTCTTGCTGCGACGGGTCGACGAGCTGGGTGCCCCGGACTCGGACCGCCCACATGGAGCGGATGCGGCCCTTGGGTTCGAGCCGCACCGCACGCATGACGCGTGGCGCCGAGCCCGTGAGGAGGACAGACGCGACGCAGTCGGCGATCGAGTACCACAACGGCTCGCTCGAGGTGAGCGGGTTGACGCCGATCCCGTAGGACACGCCGTCATAGGCGGCGCGGACGGGCAGCACGTGACCCGCTGGTTCGATCAGGGCGAAGCCAGTGAGCTGCGGCCAGAACTGGGGGTCGAGGCAGTCTTCGAGCGTGACGGTCGCGAGCAGCTCGCGCAGCCACGCCGTGCACTCCGTGATGGCGATCTCGCTCGCGATCTGCAAGCGGTGAAGGTCCACCAGCGCCCCGACGGTTGGGTACATCGACGTGAAGTCGACGAGCTGGATCGGGACCGGGACGCGGCGAATCCGGCACTCGGCACGCCCGCCGAAGAACGCCGCCATCGCGTAGCCGAGCACCCGGCGACGGAACCTTGGGTTCCGGTCGAGGAGCGGTGTGAGCCCCATCACGGCGAGATACGACTTGGCGAGCGTCGCGGGCGAGTAGGCCCGCTCGGGGGGGACGTCGATCGGGTGCCGGCGGAGCTCGACCATGAGCGCCTGGTAGAGGTGCTGCGTCGCGGCCACGTCCTGCCGGCAGTAGTCGACGTACTGGTCGGTGATCTGGCCGTGGCCGTCGGTGGGTGCTTTGCCCTCGACACCGAAGGAGCGGCACGCCTCGTTGAGGCCGTAGAGCACGCCGGTGAGCGCGTAGGCCAAGGTCGCACAGTCGACGAAGCGACCGCGCCAGGCGTAGTTGTCATCGGGCAGGCCGTCGATGCTGTCCTCAGGGATGAGGTCAGCGCGGTCAGGCGCCATTGGCTTTGAGAACGAGATGAACGCGCCCTTGGTCTCGAGGGCCTTGATGATGAGCCGTGGGCGGTGACGACGCTCGGTGTGGTCGGTGCCCTCCGCGCCCTCCCACAGGATGAGCGAGATCCCACCGAAGCCCTCCGCCCTCGACTCAGCGACACCAACCGCGAGCCGCGCGAGGTCGAACGGAAGGTTGAAGCCGACGACTTGTGCCCGCAGCTTGTAGGCAGCGCGGTAGAAGACCCGCTCGACGAACTCCGAGCGCGAGAGCAGCTCGACCTCGCGGTCACGCTCTGTGCTCGCGCGGCGAGTGGCCGCGTAGGCACGGAGCATCTCGAGAGCTCCCGGATCCGTTGTCGCCAGGTTGTCGGCGTAGAGGAGGCCCTCGGTCACACAGATGAGGTGCTCCTTCTCCACGCGGCACAGACGCCAGCACCCGAAGAGCAGGGACTGGAACTGGTCGGTCGTCGTCTCGGTGTCGAAGATGAGCACGTGGCTCGGCTCTGGCAACCTCCGACGCGCTCGACTCTTGTGACGGCGGCGTCGCGTGGTCCTAGAGCCGAGCGGCCCTGGCTCCGGTGCCTCGGCCCACACCCGGTGCGCGATCGGAAGCGTGGCGCCGGTCACGGCATGCCCGGGAGGTGCCGCCACCCGGGGACGTGCGTCTCGAGCGCCGCGATGACGGCCGCGAGCACGCCGGCCCAGACGTAGCAGGACGTCGCGAGGAGCTGGAAGAAACTACCGAGGGCCTTAAGGGCGAGCGGCAGCCGCTCGAGCGCCGAATGCGCCGGTCCGTCGGGAAGCGAGCCCACTGCGTACTGGGCGTCGGTGGCCTTGGCGTGGTGGTTTCGGCAGAGCACCACGACGACGTCGGGGTCGTTGTGACGTCCCATGACGTGGTGTCCCTCGAGGACCGGCTTGCGTCGCTTCGTCGCGATCAGCATCGTCGGGTCGGTCTCCCCGCACTGGGCGCACGCCGCGTCCGGTGGCAGGCGCCTCGCCTGCTTGGCGCGGCGCGCGAGCGTGCCGAGCGGGTCAGGGTTCGGGTCAGGCTCGGTCATCCCTCGGTACTTTGGGTCGTCAGACGTAGATGTCATCGATGTCGGCCTCTCCTCGACGTAGGTACTCGTCGATCTGATCTGGGTCGGTGGCTAGCTCGACACCACCGACGCGCACCCCATCGAACGGCTCGAGCAGTGCCACGTCGCCGATCGCGCCGTAGCGCCGCACCGATCGCCAGTGGTCCGAGATCGTCGAGCGCACGCGCGAGCCGCGGGTGTCAACGTCGACGAGACCCTCGGTGCTCAGTACCGTCATCCGGCGGTACCTACGGTCAGAGCTCGTCGTGTAGTAGCGGCCACCTTCCTTGACGAGGAGGTCGCCTGCGTACGCGTGGATCACCACCGGCGTGGTGCCGGCGAGCTTCGACGCGGCGGTCAGAGAGGCGCCGGACCGCCGCATCTCGGCGATGGCATCGAACGCCAGGTTGAAGTCCTCGCGTTGTGCCGGGGTCAAGTCCTCATACTCGCGTCGGCCCTTGACGCTGACGACTACGAGCTTCGGGCGCGAGTTCACTTCCCATCCCTGAGGTCATCGAGGGCGCGCTGACTCCATGACGCGAGCAGCTTTGCGCGCGCGACCGCGCCGTCCCCGAACTCGTGGCGCAGTGCCAATGAGAGCGGGCGGCCCACTCGTTCGGGCTTGAACACGTCGAGCAGGCTGCGTGCGTCGTCGATCTCGCGCACGTAGCGCGCGAGACGCCGCACGACGTCCTCCACCGACGGTCCTGGGTCGTAGTCGGTGTCGTCGCCGTCGTCGTCCGACTCGTCCTCCTCGCGCTCGGCGAGCTTCGCCCAGCGGTCGATCGTGCTATGGGCGGTGCCGACCATGCGGGCGATCTCGCGACGGCTCAGCTGCGGTCGCGTCGCGAGCAACCGCAGAGAGGCGCGCTGGCGCTCCCGGTAGGTGAGCGGCAGAGAACTCGTCGTCGCCGTCTCGAGGCCACGCCGATAGGCCGTGTCCTCGGCGGACTCACCCTCGAGCGAGCTGATGAGGATCGCGTCGATCGTCTCACGCCCGGCGCGCTTGGCCGCCATCACTCGGTGCATCCCGTCGCACAGTCGATGCGTACCGTCCTCTCTCGCGATGACCTCGATCGGAGGCGGCAGCGACTCGCCCTCGCGGTAGAGAGCCTCGAAGATCGCGCAGCGCTCCTCGCTGAGGCCTTCTCTCGGCCAGGACTCGCGGACGTATCGGATGCTGCCGAGCGGGATCGAAGTCGCACTGGCTGGCGAATGGGGGACGTTTCGAGGGTTGTTATCCAGCATGGGTGAATTGTTCGCGGGGTGCTTGCAAAAGTTGACGATGTTTACTGGGGGATCTAGAATGCCTGATCACGAGCGATATCCATCATGAATCGGCAGCTGACGAGGAGGTGGCGGCTCACCTGCGCGCCGCCGGCTTCAAGAGCGCCACTGCGCGTCAATCGCGGGAGTGGCGAGCCCTTCGCCTCATACCTCCGGCCGAACTCATTCGGCAGGGATACGCCCAACCGGTCCTGGCCTCGAACGCTCCTGGAACGCTCGACCGAGCACTCATTTTGACTCGCGCCCACGCGGGACGACGCGTGAACCGTCATGTGGTCGTGCTGCGACTATTCGCGCAGGGGCACTCAGTGCCCGAGGAACTCCTCCGCTCCGCGCTTCGTGCCTACTTCATCGCGCTTCGCGCTCTTCTGGCAAAGCACACGAGCGCCGATGACCCGGATGAGCAAGCGGTAGAACTCAGCGAGAAGTCAGCACACGTGATGAGACGGAGCAAAGTCGGACGCTTCATGCTCAAGCGTGCCCGCAAGGGCTTCACCGATCCCGACACAGCCGTCGTCGCAACCTCCGTCCAGTTGGTGATGACGGCGCTACTCGGTGGCGACGTGCGGGGGGTTGCTGAGAGCGGCTATGCGGATCGAGACACGCTCGACGAGCTGATGGAGCTAACTGGCGCTAGAGGCCTCTATGCCGATGAGGTACCAGGAGTCGGCGCAATCGTGACGGGCGGTCGTGAAGAGGCTCGTGAGGACCTTCTGACGGCCCTCGAGGCATCGAGTCTCGCAACACTTGAAGGTATCGCCACGACGACAAGCCTCGACAGGCTGGAGTGGGCTCGCGACAGCATCGTTCCTGTGATCGACCTGTTACAGAGCTTCAGCTCCAACGTGCGAGATCAGTCGGGACCCACCGATGCGTATGGCATGGCGATGGGGACGGTGCTGTCAGACGACGAGGAATCAATTGTCGTTCTCTCTCTTCTGCTCCTCGCGCAAGCGATGTACAAGGGGTACGAGGAGTTCGAATCTGGCATTGCACAACTGGCGTCGACGATTCGACAGCAGGTCGCGCTGCGTCGCTATCTCGAAGCATTCCCGAAGCCGCTCAGAAAGCTGGCCGTCTCAGGCACTGAGGAGTTGCTTGCGGCACAACCAGAGAGGGTTAGAGCCGAGGTGCAACGGATCTTCGACACATTCGCGGCGGAGCATCCGGAGGACTTCGAAGTACTCGAAGGATCGAAATAGCCATCGAAGCAAAGCGCCCTCCCGGCCGCTGACACGACCGGGAGGGCTCATCCAAAGGAGGTACTTGCTCCCATGGACAGGAACAAGGTAACCATCGAAGGTACCGACGCACCGGGCATCGCCTTCGGGCGTGAGCCAGAGAACCCGTCGGTCTGTGTGGTGGACGGATTCGGCGCGATCGTTTTCACCAGCTCCGGCCGGCTCATCGTCAAGGACGGAATCGGGCGGCACCGCCGGACCCGGACCTACACACGGGCCACCCATGGACTGGCACGCCTGGTGGTGCTTGCACGATCAGGCACCGTCACGCTCGACGCGCTGAAGTGGATGGATGGGGCCGGGGTGGCGTGGAGCGCCCTCTCACCGGATGGCGACATACTGGCGACCTCCACCCGCGCGGCTACTGGGAGTGCCCACCTACTCCGTGCCCAAGCCCTCGCGATGGGCACCGAGACCGGCCTCGCGATCGCCCGAAGCCTCATCGAGATGAAACTCGCCGGCCAGGCGTCCACCGCTCGCCAGGAGCTCGACCTCCCGATCCTCGCCTCCGACATCGAAAACCTACGGGGCCGACTGGCCGATTCGGCCACCCTGGAGGAGATCCGGCAGCTGGAGGCCGCCGCGGCCAACCTCTACTGGGCAGGATGGGGCACCGTCGAGCCAACCTTCGTGAAGAAGGACCGACATCGAGTGCCCGAGCACTGGCCGCGCTTCGACGGCCGGCGCTCCGCTGTCTTCCCCGCGAAGAACCAGCATGCGTCCAACGTGACCAACTGCTTGGCCAACTACAGCTCGAAGCTTCTCGAGGTCGAGGCGGTCATCGCGCTCCAAGCTGTCGGCCTCTCACCTCAGCTCGGCATCCTCCATGCCGACGTCACGGGGGATCGCCCCAGCATGGCCCTCGACATCGTCGAGGCGGTGCGCCCGGACGCAGAGCGCCATGTCCTCCGGATCCTGCAGTCGACTCATCTGCGGTGGCGCGACTTCCACGAGGACCGGCGAGGTGTTGTGCGGGTGCTGGCACCCCTCAGCCATCGGCTGGTAGAAGCCACCCCGTCTTACGGCAGAGCGCTCGCACCCATCGTGGAATGGGTGGCGCAGACACTCGGGAAGGCTTCCCCGTATGACGTCACCACGCCAAGTGTGTTGACCCGGAGCAAACACAAGCAGGTGGTACGTATCGCACCCATGGCCTCATCAGGGGAAACATCGGTGACAGTCACCCCATCGGAAGTCGGCATCCATGTGCGCACCACCCAACGGCAGAAGCCGAAGGCACCGAAGAGTCTGCCTGACCTCCCGATGCCGGCATGCAAGGTGTGCGGGGTAGTGCTGGAGCGAGAGGCGAGCCGGCCGCGCCGGCGGGGTGCGTACTGCCCGTCCTGCCTTGCGGAGCGACGGCGGGAGCTCGGGGAGGAGGTCCGGGAGCTGGGCACGGCTGCCTCGGCACCTCATCGGGAGACCAAGTCCCGTCAGTCGGCAGCCAACTCGTCACAGCGGCTCGCGGAGCAGCGCTGGGAGCTTGAGCACGAGGGTGAGGTTCGCAACCGGGAGTGGTACCTGCGGGAGGTGCTACCCGGGTTGGCGGGGATAAGCACGACGGCAATCGCCAGGGCGACTGGGATGTCGACGTCGTCGGCGTCGAAGATCCGGGCCGGAAAAAGGGTGCCGCATCCACGATGGTGGAATGCGCTCGCCTTGATCTCCGACGGTTCACGGGCGGACGCTCTATAAATGGCGCTGTGATAGGGGACGAGTCGCCACCACAACGCAGCGCCCTCGAACTGAGCGGGCGCCAGGCCGCAATTGCGGAGATCTTGGCGAGGAAAAGTGCGATCTGGCTCGGGTTCTATCTCGGCGCACTCCATGCCAGACAGAGATCGGACGATCCCGATGCAATCCCACAGGCATGCCACAGCATCCGCGAACTAATGGAGAAATTACCTGAACAATTCGAGGTCCCCGAAGGCGCACAGTCAAGCCTCGCGTTGATCTCCAATCAGATAGCGCCTGTAAAGGTCGCATGGTTGGAGGAGAAGGAGAGCCGAGACCCTGACGGCAACACGTTCTCATCCAAATTCTTGGCGGTCCTGCTCCCGTTCTTGAATGGACTCCTTGAAAGTGCTGGCCGAAAGGCTGAGCTCGCCAGAAGGGCCGTTCGAGCGTTCGCTGAGTTGCGCCTCCCACTACCGCAGACGATCCAGGAGCAAAGGATGAAGGAGTGGCGTGACCTAGACACATGGTTCACAACCGCTTCGCACCACCTACGGAGCGACTGCACTCCCGAGCGATTCGACGAGAAACTCGAGCGGCTCGAGCGGCTCATATTGAAAATAGCTCAGCCGCAAGTATTCGAGAGGGCCGACATCCTCGACGAGATCATCCAGGAGGGGGAATTTGATGCCCAAGCCTGATCGAGTGCTCGTGGAGCGCGCGCTGGAGCAATTCAAGTCCGCCGAGGACGTCGCGTACTTCTTTGACACGATCAGTTCGCCAGATTGGATCGGCCCTCTGATTGAAGTGGGGATGTTCTCCAATCCGCCAGGGCCGATCCTGACCGGCAATGGCGTCCAATATCCGTTCTGGCCCGTGTCCCGATACCTAGTGCGGATGGCGGCTAAGGACTCCGCCGCCGTGTCGAAGGCTATTAGAAGCATCCCAGCCACCGAGAATCCGAGAGTGCACTACGACCTTCTCGAAGCCCTCACGGCGATGGATCCAAGCAATGCGCATGAGTTCGTCCCGGCCGCATCCGGATGGCTTGACGATCCGTATCCCCTCCTTCTTGGCTCGAAGCTGGGATCTCTCTTGGTCCGGTGCGCCGACGGAGGCTTCAGCGACGACGCGCTGTTGATCGCGTTCAACCTCTTTCGGCTTCATCCGAATCGTTCTCAAGATGACCTCGATCTCGGGTTCCCGGTCGATTTCGAGCCAAGAATGGAGCGCTTTGAATACGAGCGGACCATCGATGAATGCTTGGCTCCCTTGGTCGATGCGGCTGGACTCCCCGCATTGGAATTGCTCTCCGGGCTGGTCGCTGACGCTTGCGCGGAAGCCGCCGGCGATGCTGGACAGAGCGGCGACGCGTCCCCCTACTGGATTGCGGACTTGGAGCCGGGTGTCGAGTCCATGGCATCAAATCCGGCGAACGAGCTCGTTGGTGCGGTCAGAGATGCAGCGCTTCGTCTCATCGCTTCGGATTCGAATTCTCTTGAGAATGTTCTTGCGACGCTCTTGTCCTCGGGTTGGGGCATCCTCACTCGCGTCGCACTCTTCGCGGCAAGCAGGGCTGATTCCATTGAAGGTGGAGAGACACTGACACGGCTGGTGACTGATGCTGAGGTCCTCTTCAACCCCGGACTCCAGGTCGAGTATTGGCACCTGCTTCACTTGACCTATCCCACGTTGACTTCCCTACAGCAGAAAGCGATTCTCGAAGCGATCCATCAGACGCCGGACTACTTCTCCGACAACGACCGCGTACCCGAGGAGATCCGCGATGAGCTGCGCCGAAATTGGCAGATTGCAGAACTCGCAGCGATCGCTGAATATCTCGACGACAGTGAAGCCACGTGGTATCGCGAACTTCTGCCTGAGGCTCGCGCCCTTCAGCCGCCTAGCGCGAGCCCCCGTTTCACCGACCTTGAGTTCCGGGGCAACAAGAGCCCATTGTCGGCGGAGCAATTTGACCGCATGTCACCGGACGACGTCCGAACGTTCCTTGCCACGTGGAAGGCGGGCGAGACTTGGGACGCACCAAGCCCTGCAGGTCTTGGGCAAGTGGTCCGAGCAGCCGTTGCCAACGACCCTGCAAGGTTTGCATACCTCTGCGATCCCCCGTTGATCTCGGAGCCGACCTATGCGGACGCGATCCTTTGGGGATTTTGGGACGCGGCGCGGTCGGGCAGGGAGATCCCGTGGTTGGAGGCATTTCGGCTTGCGGGCGCAGTTGCAACGGCCGAATCGTTGGAAGAGCGAGCCGCCATCGCGGGAGTCGAACGAGATCCGGATTGGAGCTGGTCGCGCAGCACGGCGGCAAGCTTGCTGCAAGAGGCGTTCGTAGAGCGAGACAACACTCCGCCGCTATCTCTCCGCTCGACTGCATGGGAAGCCATCACGAAGCTACTGGCGAATCCGCGCGATTCGCTAAGCGTCGCCGGATTGGAGAGAGATCCCACGATGATCGGACTCAACAGCACGCGAGGACGCGCACTCGAAGCCGCCATCAGGTATGCCCTTTGGGTGGTGCGATGTCTTGATGGTGGCTCGACGGCGCCGCCATTGGATGTTGCTCCAGAGGTGAGGGGCACCCTTGATGAATTGGCAGGCGACCCGTCGGCAGAGATCCGTTCAATCCTCGGACTCCGGCTTCGGACTCTCTTCTGGCTGGACCGGGAATGGGTGCTCGGGCGAAGTGCCGAGATCTTCCCGGACGTCGATCATGAAGTATTTGAACTGGCATGGTCCTCCTATGTCCTCCACTCCATGCCCACGGACCAGATGATCAGAGACTTGAGGACTGAGTACGAAGTCGCCCTCGGCCGGATCCTTGAAGAGCCATCGGATGGGGGTCGGGGCGATCGCCCAGAAGTCCACACCGTCTGGCACTTGATGATTGGCTACTTGAGGGGTGTGCTTCCCATGGAGGATCCACTGCTTCAGCCGTTTTGGGCAGACGCCCCAACGAAGTTGAAGGCGGAGGCTCTCAAATTCATTGGGAGGTCGTTCGGGGTCCTCGCAGGTGAGCGCTTTGTGGCTCCCGTGCCATTGCCGCCAAACGAGTTCATTGCTCGTGCCGTCGAGCTCTGGAGTGCCCGACTTGCCTACATGTCGAATGAGGAGCGACGGGAGTTCGGCTGGTGGTTCACATCCCCACTCTTCGACCCTGAATGGTCGCTGCCTCAACTTGAGGACGCGATTTCTACTGCTGGAGAAATTAACCTGGATCATCAGGTTGTGCGGCGCTTAGTAGACGTCTACGTGGGCCATGAGTCGCAGGTGCTGCGCATCCTCAGAAAGATGATCGAGTCAAGTGAGGCGTGGTGGCTAATCACCAGTTGGGAGGGTCCAGTTATGGACATCCTCCGATCGGGGGCGTCAAGCACTGACTCGATGGCGCGCGAGGAAGCAGTTGCAACGATCCATGCGCTTGGCGCGCGTGGATACCGCCAATTCCGCGGCCTGCTGACGTAACTGCGCTGCAATCTGAAGCGAAGTTCGCGGGTGGGCGGAGGGAGCCTTACGCCTGGACAACCGCATCGATGCATCCTTCGAGAAAAGTGTGCAACCTGGGCTGCCGGACATGCGTGTCTAGGGAAAGGAGCGCGAACTGAGAGAAGCCCAGTCGTTTGACGAGTTGTATCGCATGACCCGAGACCGCTTGGCGGTTCAGATAGCCGCGCTCACTGGCGATCGATTTGAAGCGAGCGACTTGGTGCAGGAGGCATTCATGCGAGCTTGGCTCCGTTGGGAGAAGGTGGGGAGGTACGAGGATCCGGAAGGCTGGGTCCGCCGTGTCGCTTACAACCTTGCCGTGAGTCGCTGGCGTCATGCCAAGCGTGTGGTTCTTCGCGCGACCGTGCCCCAGGCTCTCCCTGAGGAGCCAAGCGAACACATTGGAGTGTTGGAGGCGCTCAAGTCGCTGCCAACACCAGAGCGACGAGCGGTTGTTTTGCATCACGTTGCTGGTCTCTCGGTGGCCGACGTAGCGGTCGAACTCAAGGCGCCAGAAGGAACGGTCAAATCGTGGCTGTCACGTGGACGGGCGCGAATGGCCGCAGAGATGTTTGCAGCGCCTCATGCCGGTGTGTCGATGTCGAAACGAGAAGGAGCCAATGATGTCTAGCCACGACGACCCGAGAGTGATCGAAGAACTGCGAGCTTTATCTGAAGCGGCATCGACCAGTTCGCGGTCCTGGCCCGACGCAGAAATACTGCGCCACAGGAGCGTCGCTCATAGGAATCGACATCGCGCAATCTCTGGAGCGCTCGCGCTCCTGCTCGTCGCCGCCGCCGTGTCGGTCTCCATTGTTGCCACCGAGCGATCTCCGTCGCCTGGACCAGGTGCGACGAGCCACATCGAAGATCGCATTGGCTCGGCAATTGAGCTCACGTCCATCCATGGGGTGAAGATCGAACCAAATGCGGGCGCGTCCGCCTCCATCTCCCAAGCGGAGGTTGGCTTCGGCATCAAGGTGCTGCAGAACCTGGTCGCATCATCTGGCAGCAGCTCGAATCAACTCGTGTCGCCGTTCAGCCTTTCCGAGGCACTCGCGATGGTCGAGCTCGGTGCGCGCGGCGAGACAGCAAGCCAGCTCGAGAACGCGCTCGGTGTCGAGGCGCTGTCGTCCTCAGCACAGGCTCAGGGCTGGCTGGGGCTGGATCGTCGCTTGGCCAGTACTGCCAAGCAAGACCGCGTGGCACTCCGTGATGCCAACAGTCTCTGGGGACAGACAGGATTCCCGGTCCTCCCGGCGTTTCTGGCGTCCCTGCGATCCGAGTTCGGCGCGGGAGTGTGGCAGACCGACTTTGCCGGCCACCAGACTGCCGCTGCCAACGCTGTCAATGCATGGGTGAGCAACGCGACGGGCGGAAAGATTCCGGCACTACTGACCCCAGCGGAGGTGCAGGCGGATGTCGCCGTGCTCCTCAACGCCGTGTACTTCAAGGCCCCGTGGGCAACTCCATTCGCCACAACGACTCAAGCAGCGTTTCACTCTCCAAGCGGCGACGTGCCGGCAAAGTTCGTAGTCAGCTCGTCCGACGGGCAGTTCCAAGCGTCGATGGGTCCGGGCCTCGACGCCGTGCAGCTCCCGTACTGGCACGGATCGGCCAAGTCGCAGGCTGCAGGCAAGTACGCCGCGTTGCTCCTCATGCCAACTGAAGGATCGCTCTCACAGTTCGTGAGTGGGCTCACTCCATCGTCACTCGATGCCATCGTGAACGGCTTGACTTCGCAGAATGTGACGGTAACGATGCCAACGCTTCACCTGAAGGCAACCCACCAACTCATTCCTACGCTGCGGTCGCTCGGCGTCCAGGACGCCTTCGGCATGGGTGCTGACTTCAGTGGCTTTAGCCCGGTCTCGACCTTCATCGCAGAGGTCAAGCAGAAGGCAACCCTGGACGTGACGAAGTGGGGAACAGTTGCAACGGCTGCAACCGCCATTGGACTCCAGACAGTCTCGTTGGTGTCTTCGCCGGCACTCACCTTCGATCGTCCCTATCTCTTTCTCATCCGCGACACGCAAACGGGCACGCTGCTGTTCATGTCGGCCGTAGAGAATCCATCCGCCCGCACGTAGCGCCACCCCGACTCGTGACGATCCTTCAGACGGCCTCCAGTTCCGCGACCCCTGTCACGCTTTTCGGCACCGCCCGGGGACCTGTGACCCTCGGGCGTGGAAGGTGAGGGTCGGGAGTTGAGCGATCGAGGTGCACAGGAAGCCGTAACGATCCTTCAAACGCCTGCATCTGCACCCGCGCCCTGTTACGGGATTGATTGTTGACGTCGGCCCTTCGTTCAGAACATCTAGAGATGGTCAGGCGGACGTTTCAGCCGCGCCTATCACCTATCCCGACGGGCTTATGCTTGGAGCGGACGACGGGATTCGAACCCGCGACCCTCACCTTGGCAACTCGAACCGGCCACCTCCTTTCATCTGCACTTACCCATATCAGCCCAGATCAGCAGGTCTTTCTCGTGCGAGACAGTCCAGCCTATGACAGACCATACGCCGTGGATTGGGCACGGGATGGGCACGCGAATCCGCTCCGAGCTTCCGCGACGAGCAGGCGATTCGCTCGCCTTTGTTCGGTCAGTCGGGTGCGATTAGTCGTGAGACAGCGTCGATGACGGCGAGTCTTCTTGTCGCGCGGTCGGGGGCTGTGGTCGCGCTGAGCTCTGGGTTCAGTGTTGCCCAGGCGCTGGCGATCGATTGGACGAGAACAAGGATTGCGGTGCCTTCGCTTCCGCGCCGAGCACGTCGACGACCCCGCGCGTCTCCTATCCCGAGCCGAGCCTCGGGACCCTCGCAGTCCAGTGACGGCCGCCGTCGACCGTCGTATAGAGCGTCGGGGAGTTGGAGGAGTTGCCGTCGCCGAGGACGATGCCGTCGGACACCGAGAAGAAGATGACCTGGCTGGTGCCGCCGGCGTCGCCGCTCGAGACCTGCGGTTCGACGACGCGCCAGTCGATGCCGCCGTCGGTGGTCCATTCGAGGGGGCTGCGACCGCCCACGAGGTAGACGATCCTGGACGAGACCGCGTCGATCTCGCTCACGTAGCCGGCCACCGGCGTGCCCTTCGTGCAGCGATAGTTCGGGCAGCCCGAGCGCAGCTGCCAGGTGACTCCGCCGTTCACCGATCGGTAGGTGTCTTTCTGCTGCATCCCCGCACCGGGCTCGCTCGCGCACTCGAAGAACGCGGTCCCCCCCGGGGTCACCGACAGCATCGGGCCGTACTCCGCGCAAGGAGCGGACCGGTTCGCCCAGCTCGCCCCGGAGTTCGACGTGAAGTAGAGCGGCGCGCGGTGCTCGGTGCGGTTGCCCACCTGGGGCGAGACGCCCGCGACGTACGCCGAGGTCAGGCTCACCCGGGTGAGGAGTCCCGCCACGACGCCGTCACCGCTCCACACGAACGCCCCGCCGGGGACCGCGAGGGCGGTCCACGTGTACCCGCCGTCGGACGACTCCAAGAGCCGCAGCCGGAAGTGGTGACCGGCGAAGCCCGTGTCGGATCCGAGCTGCGTCGTCTCGAGCATCCAGATCGAGTAGCCGAGCGCTTCAACGCTAAGGACCGCGCCGTGCTGTCGGACCCGTTGCCAGGATGCCCCGGCGTCGTGGGTGACGTAGAGGTCGGGCCCGTAGAGGAAGCCGTCGCCGTGGTCGTCAAAGGCGAGTGCAGAGACTGTGGGGTTCCCGGCACACGGCCACGAGGCGACGGACGTGAGCGCCGGGAACGTCGCCCCCGAGTCGTCGGTGGCGCCCACGCGCGCAGTGCACTTGTGTGCGCCCTGGTTGACGAACAACCCGTAGCCGTCGTGAACGTTGAAGAACGCGATGGAGTCGAGCCTCGTGGGCGAGTTCGATCGCGGCGCCTCGCGGACCGAACGCGACGCAGCGGCCGCCGCGATCCCGCCGAGCCCCAGCCCCGCGGCGAGCACCATGACCAGCGCGGCGGCCTTCTTCGCTCGAGGTGTACTCCTGTGCATCACGCTGCTGTCCTAGCACCCCGCGGATCAGCGCCGCTCGAACCCACCACGACTACTTCTTGGCGGTCACCAGCATCGGTGGCCCGGTCCGGAAACGACCGATGAATGTGAATCGGCCAATGAACTTCCCCAGTGACTACATACAATTCTCCAATAGGCCAAGAGTCGATCCAGCTATGGCCGCCACATCGGCGCATCCGCCGAGCGCAGAACAGCTCGTGACGGGCAGCAGTGCCCCACCAGCCGCTTCGAAGGTTGATTTGCCATTGCGGACGAAGGTGCCGTCGGCAATGGGCAAGGTGACCGTTGGCGTAGGCCGTCATCGTTGGTGACCCGCACGGCTCCGTTGCCGCAACCAAGGAGCATGCAATCGGCCGAAGTGATCCCGAGGCTGGCGATGGCCAACGGATTGGCACGGAGCCGGCATATGGTGGGCAGACCAGACAACACCGCGCGGCTCGCATCTCTGTCAACTCACAATCAACCTGATTGCTCATTGCCCGATCACGTGCGTAAGGGCGACGGTGCGCGCTCGGGAGCGAGACGGACTGCGCCCAGAATGGGCGACCGAGCGATTGAGCAGGCCTGGCGCACATCTGCAAGCCTCTCGCTGACCGGCTGACCGGGGATGGAGGCGACGGATGCGTTTCGAGATCGCTGACTCGGAGCCGCTAGTCGACGAGCCAGTTGGATTCAGTGTCAGTGACGTGGCTCCAGGAGCTGTCGTCGTCGTATCTGCTCGCTGGGAACTTGGCGGGACGCCGTGCGAATCTTCCGGCCACTTCACCGCCGATACCAATGGGGTCGTCTCCCCGCGCACTCAGCCCAGCTTCGAGGGGACGTATCGGGGCGTGGAGCCACTCGGCTTGTGGTGGTCAGCACAGTACGACGGGGAACTCGGCTCACCGAACCTTGACCCGATCATTGTCAGTTTGACTGCGTCGACGGACGTGGAGACCGTAGAGGAGACCATCGTCAGGCGCCGCATCGCACCGGATGTTGCTGTCGAAGCCGTAAGTGGCGATGGTCTTATCGGAATGTACTTCCGCCCTCCTGGCGACGCAGTGTTTCCGGCGGCGGTGGTTGTCGGAGGTTCGGGCGGTGGACTCTTGGGTGCGGACACAACTGCCGCACTCCTCGCCTCTCGAGGCATCGCCAGCTTGGCCCTTGCGTATTTCGGCCTTCCTGGACTTCCCCCTGGGCTCGCTGAGGTGCCGCTTGAATACTTCGCGTCGGCGATTCGATGGCTGGCGAGGCGGTCCGAAATCGACGGCAACCCCGCGGTGATTGGCACGTCACGTGGCGGGGAGCTCGCGCTCCTGCTTAGTGCGACATTCACCGAGGTGGGTGCCGTAGTTGCTCAAGCCCCTTCCAGCGTTGTGTGGGGCAGCTTCGGGCCGGGAAGTGGCCCGGAAGTGCCGGCGTGGACTCTCGGGGGTCGTCCTGTCGCCTGGATGACATCAAATGATGAGGCGGCATGGGCCGAGGTGGACAAGACGAGTCCTCTCGTGTCCACCCCTGGCTTCCTCGCAGAACTGCGCAACGCCGAGGCAGTGCGTGTGGCGGAAATCCACATCGAGCGTGCATCGTGCCCGATTCTGATGATCTCGGGAGAAGAGGACGCGATGTGGCCGTCCACGATGATGGCAGAGCAGGTCGAGCGTCGGGCGTCCGCTCACGGATTCGACTCGCACCTCGTGCATCTTCGCTATTCGGATGCTGGTCACCGCTGCGCATCGACGCCGGGACTCCCGAGTCCGCTCATCATGTCGCACCCGGTCGATCACGAGCTGGTGGCGTTCGGAGGCACTGCGAGCGGCAACGCAGCGGCTCAGACCGATTCCTGGTCCAAGACCATTGAGTTCCTCCACGACGTTCTACCGAGTCGAGGCAAGCGTCCTTGCGAGAGGCCATGAGTTAGACGCCGACGGCGGTCCTCAACTGCGGCGCCCTTGGCATGGTTACCGATGAATCGCCCTCACACGACATCAGCCGCGTTAGAACGAGTACTCCTCGAGTCGAAGCAGAAACGAGTCCGGCAGCGTCCATGGGGATGATGACGCACTACCCAAACCGAATCGTGACATCGTCCTGCTCGTCGCGCCGAACAGCCAAGGTTGGCCAAAGGGTCCATTCTCTATCGTTCTTCGGAGAACGACCGGGGAAGTGAGACCCCGCTAGGTCCTCGCTTGGATCGCCTCAACGACTTCCTCGGGCCGGTATCCAAGGCGGTCCGCGTAGGTCAGCAGCTCATCGAGCTTGCCGAGCACCGAGCTCCGTTGCGGGGTGCCAACGACGCGAACGCCACCGCGTCACCGGGAGAGGGCGAGCATTCCTTCGTCACGAAGCATTCGAAATGCGCGAAGCATGGTGTTCTTGTTGACCTCAAGGTGCTCGCAGACGCCCTGCACGTCGCCGTCGGCGCCAACGCATCACTTGACACTGACCGCTGCGGCTGATCCAACCGATGTAGACGAAGCCTGAACGCCATCCACTCTGACCGCGAACTACGCGTTTGGCGGTGCGTCACCCCAGCGGCCCTCTGCGGGATCCCACGAACCAGTAACGCTCCAGTCGAGCACGGGATCGACAAACGGTACGACGAACGCAAGTGCATCGTCGAGGGTGCGTGCCACAAGTCCGACCGTCTTGCGAGCGACCTTTGTAAAACCCGCCTCCCAGATGGCACGATCCGGCACACCGAAGTGCCCAGGATTTGTAAGTCCCCTGCGATCGAGCTCCGACAGGATTGCTGTTCGTTGTTCGTCGGCGCCCACCTCGACAGAACTAACGAGTGCGACTAGATCCACCAGATCCTTGAATCGCGTTGAAGGTCGCCCGTCGCCGTGTCGTTCGAGGATTCCTGCAACCTTGTCGGCGATGTGATCGACCAGTGGATAGACCCGGTAGCCAGACTGTTCAACTCCAGGAACGAACACCTTTGCCACGCCTGGCACTTCATCGGGCGTGCCTGTCATCTTTACTCCCCTATCGACAACGTCGATGTGGAAACGCGCCCAGTTCGTCGCTCCGACCGACGCCGAAGTTGTGTAACGGACACCCTGAGTCACTCCGGAGAGTGCCTCACCGGGTCCCACCTCAAACTGAAACCAGTCGCCGAGGTCGAGCGCAGCAGCTTCGCGCAGCTCTCGCTCGACAAGCTTTCGTTCTGCCTGTCGATAGATGTCGATGTCGATGGAGTGACGCACTGAAATCTCTCGAGCAAGGAGCGCGACTGCACCCTTGACGATCCACTCGTCGTCAATGGTGTACAAACGCGCGAGCAGTCGGTCGTATGCATACTGGCGCTGCAGCTCGCTGAGCGACCAGCGACCATTTGGCGCGGCAATCGAGCGGAGCCGTTGTGTAACGGCATCTCTGAGTGCTTTGGGCGACGTGTAGTGACTCTCGGGGACCATTAGGACCCCACCGACTCTGTATCGGGCTCCCACGAGTCCGTCATGTGTGCCGTGACGTCATTGAGCCAAACTCCCGCGTTCGAGTCGCCGGAGAGCTCGAGAAGCCAGCGCAGGAGTGCAAGTCCGTCACCTTTGCGAAGTCCGAATCTCTGCGCGAGCGGCGCGAGCGTTGTTGCAAAGGTACGCGGATAGTCGTTGACCTTGCGGAGCGCTGTTGCAACTATCTGTGCAACTGCATCAGGATCTTCCCCGTCTGTCAGTAGGTCTACTGCGGTGCGTGCGGGTCGTGTGACCAGAAGTCCCTTCAGGTTGATCCAGTCTGTTCTCCCAAGCAGTGCCCTATGGATTCGAACATCAGATCGTCGTGTCTGTCGACGTCCGGGAAACGTGAACTCATGTCGCTCTGCAACAAGGTCGCCGAGCTCGTAGATGCTTGCTGCAGATCGGTGCGACACCACTCCTTGAGCCTTCGATCGCTCCCAAACTGGTGTCGCCGGAGCGAGTTGCAGCCAGGCGGCCCGCAGCTCGAGGTGATCGGATGGCGGGGCCCCTCGGAGTCGGTACACACCTTGGGTCACCCGTTCCAGTACTGACCCCTCGGCCGCCAGTCGGGCAATGGTGGACCACGCCAGCCCAGCCCCTTCTGCCTGCTGGCGCGTGACGAGGCCCCACTGATCTTCCGCCAGATTTGCCAGGGAATCGAGGGTCGCTACTCTTGCCACTACTGCATTCTATAGTGTTTCCGCCATACTTTGCAGTACTACCTCTGCTCTACTACTGCGATTAGTAGCGATACCGCTATACTTTGCAGTAACTGACTGTCTGTCTCGCTTCCAAAGCAAGGACCCTCACGTAATCGCCGCCCAGATACGAGCCTCTGTAATGTCTGTCCCATGGGACAACAGGACCTAGGGACGACCGAAGGGAATACTCCTGCCAGCTCAGATGTGCTGATCGAGCGGGTCCAACTGGGCATCCGCATGGAGCGATCCATGGTCAAGGTGCTGAAGGGCATCGCCGAACTTGAGGACCTCACACTCGGTGAGCTCATGGAGTCGATCGTGCTCCACTCTTTCGAGCCGGTACCTGGACAAGAGGGCGAGAGCTGCGCAAGCCCGTACAGCAAAGCTGAACTTCAATCGATCGCTGAGCTGCGCAAGGTCTACGGCATGACCGATGACGTGCATGCCTTTCGCCGCTCTCGCTCCACTGGCTCAAGTCTCCACGCATCCTGAGAGAGCGCCGGAAGGAAGCAACGATGAGTGACACGGCTGAGTTAGATGATCGCTACAGCGCCATCGAGGACAAGTTCCAGGAGGCGATGGACGAGAGCCTCAACCCCATAAGTCCAGACGTCCTCTACGACTTCGTTGAGTCGTTCGGGCTCGAGCCCGGTGCCCAAGCCATCGAAGTCGGATGCGGACTCGGCAAGCACATCTTCAGGCTCGCCAGTCAGTTCGAATTCAATGTCATCGGTGTTGACCCGGACCCCGTCCAACTCGATGCTGCGAGGAGAAAGCTTTCGCGACTCTCCGAGACGACGCCGGACTTGGCTGACTCGGTGGCGTTCAGGCACGGATGGGTGGAGGAGCTCCCCATCGAGGATGTATCCGTCGATCTTTTATGGTGCCGAGACGTCCTTTCGCTGGTCGTTAACCAGGCAAAGGCCTACACGGAGTTCCATCGCGTGATGAAGCCCGGTGGGCGAGCGATGGTTTACCAAATGTTCGCTACTGATCGACTGGCGCCAAATGAAGCGTGGTTGCTCGAGACCATGGGCAATACGTCCGAGACGTATGAACCCCGCGCGAACTGAGAGTGTGATCGTCGCGGCAGGGTTGCAGATCGACGAGTGCATTGAGATCGGCACGAGTTGGGGTGAGTACGACGAAGAGCACACAGGCAAAGGAGGGAGAAGTCTCATTCATGCTGCTCGCCTCCTCCACGACCCTGATCGGTATATCGAGCTCTTCGGCGAGGAGAACTACACGATTGCACTGGGCGATGCCTTCTGGCACGTGTACCGGATGATCGGGAAGCTCAGTGGGCGGGCATACCTGCTCAGCAAGCCGTAGCGCGCTATGCATCAACTCACCTATCACGCTTCCCCGTTAGGACTCGGATCATCGGCTCGTAGGCGTCGCCCTTGTTGAGGTGGGCGTAGCAGGCCTTGATCACTTCTGGAGTTCCCTCGAGATGATCCAGGCGCAGGGTTAGAGATCCTGCACACCGGGGCACGACGGTCGCATCGGATTAGGAATCCGACCGGTTCAGGTTGACCCATCCACCATTGCGCGAGACACGCCTCCGTGGACAGTGCGCACACAGCCTGGAGCTTGATCGGATGTGAGTTCGCGCACCACATGCCGAGTCCGGTCGTGCCCATTCCGTGCCCAATGTGAAGTCGAATTCGGGGCGAGATCTCTGAGCTGCTTTTCGGCTCTTGATCAGGAGTTTCGTGCCTGCCAGATCGCTGCAAGCCGAGGCCGACCCTCTCTCGGAATAGTCGAACCCCACTTCTCGGGGTTCGGACGAGCTTCCCAGCTGGGATCTTTTTACCCTCTGATCAGGTCCTTTACTTGGAGCGGACGACGGGATTCGAACCCGCGACCCTCACCTTGGCAACTCGATATGAGACCGCTTTGATCAGGTCAAATGCCTATCTCTCCAGATCAGGTGGTCCATTGCGTTCACCGGGTTTGCCTGTTACGCCTGCAGGTATGCGCTGATTTGGCACGGATTTGGCACGAAATGACGCCACCGAACCTGCGCGTCTCGCCACTTCGCCCCGGCCTGAGAGCGCCAGATGGCCCGGGGGCTCAGATCACATCGCGGTCCGATGCAGTGCGACGATGCACATTAGATACAAGCGCTCACTCCTGCCGGCACTACGGAGTTTCTGAGGCTCCCGCCTAACGGGAAACGCTAGATCAACCGGCGCCGGTCGGGGTTACTTCGAATCGTCAATGGTGGCGATCTAGCCCGATGCAACGATGAGCGGAGGATCGGACTGGCCACCTGTCGCGAAGCATGAATCTGCCGAGCCGCAAGCCACTCCAAAGAGCGCTCCTGCGGATCGAGTGCTCGGTAGCCGGGCGAGACTCCATTTGTGGCCGTTCCACGTCTGGAGCGTCGGATACGAGATAGCCACACCATTAGATGAGGTACCCACGGCTACGCAGCTGCTCGTGGAACGACAGGTCACACCAAAAAGGGCTGGCCACCGAGCACGAGGAATCGAGGGACTCGAGACAATCTGCCAATCGCCGCCGTTCCACATCTCGATGCGGTTGTCCTTGCCGAGATACCCGACTGCTGAGCAGAAAGTCAGCGAGGTGCAGCTCACACCTTGGAGGATGCCATCTGTTCGCCCTCCGCCTGCCAGAGAATCGATCGGCCCCCCGTGCCACGCCGATCCATTCCATCTGGCCACGAACAAGCGACCTCGCGAGGTGGTGCCGATCGCCATGCAGAAGGTGCTCGACGTGCAAGACACGCCAGATAACATTCCACCGACCTCGACCTTCTCGGGCACCCAGTGTGTGCCATCCAAGTGGAGCACGAGTCCGCCGCTTTTGGACCGACCCGCGGCCATGCACCAGATCGGCGAAGCGCAAGAAACGCCACCGAGCGACGCAGATCCTGAACCAATGCCTCGTGGCGCTGAGATCGCTTGCCACATTCCAGCGGCCCACCTCATGATGACCATGGCCTCAGGGCCGTTCTGCGGCAGGGCGTACCCAACGGCTATACACCGATCGAGAGTTGGACAGGAGACGCCAGCGAGCACTCCGATTTTCCGGGGATATGCCATACGCAGCCAGCGGCCGCGACTGAACGCTTCAATAAGAACCGTGGAATTACCGGCCTTGGGAATTTCCGATCCGACTGCTACACAAGAGGTAGGGGTGGGACAACTGATTGCGTTGAGAGTTGCGTTCGGGACGCGAGGACTCACAACGACCCTCCAGTTATTGCCAGTTCCTGGACGGCTCGAGCACCCTACGAGCGCAAGAGTGGATGCAAACATCGCGGCGGCCGACCAAAGATTACGGCGCTGCCTCACGGCCGAATCGTATACCTGAGTCGTTGAAATCGCTCCGGGCGCGGGAGTTCGATCGCGCCCATTTCTGCCTCTATGTCGTGTCGGACTAGAAGCGTCCTACCTACGACTCGGCTCCTTTCGAGCGTCTCGCCTCCCGGCGAAGGTCTTGCTGCATCTCGAAGAACAGCTCGGCCAGACGGGCAGCATCGGGGTCGTCGTAGCCACGACCCTCGTAGTTGAAGCTCCCCTCGATGGGGTCCTCGTGACTCCGTCCTGCTCGGAACTCGACACGAGCGCCTCGCAGGCTCGCGAAGGTCGTCGAGTAGCGACGTGACTTCGTGATGAGCTGGCCGCGGTAGCCGAGGGTGTGCGCGTGCTCTCGGAGACGGAGCGCTCGGAGGTCGTTCGTGCCGCCGAGCCTCCAGGCGGTGAGCGCGAGATGTCGCAGGTGCGGTGACATCTGCAGCCGCTCAATCTCACGGCGGCTCGTGAACGGTCTCGCAAAGGCTGCGGAGCCATCCGTCGTCTTGGTCGCATACTTCGCGAGGTAGGCCGCGATCCGCCGGTCGTCCCCCTCCACGCTTGAGAGGTTCGAGACGTCGAGCTGACTCCCCCAGCATCGTGCCACGCCGTCGAACCCATTGACTTTGGTGGCCCGCACGACCGATCGGAATGCCGTCTCGAGCCGATCCACCGTCAGCCACGTCGGTGGCTCGCTCTCAGGACCCTCTGCACCATCAGCCCTGAGCAGTGCGTGGAAGTGCACGAGTCCCCGTCGCTGCAGCTCGGCGACCTTCAGGTAGTGCACCTGGGCGACGCGGCCGAGCTCGGTCGTGGTCATGCCTGCTGACGCCGCGAGCTGGCGACGCAGTCGGACCATGGTCCGGTCCCAGAGCTGCGACGAGGTCGCGTTCCACAGGATCGCCCCTCGGTCGTCGAAGCACGCCTCGCACAGCGGTGCGCCGAGTGGTTCGGAGCCGAGCTCGTGGACGATGCCGCACCATCGTGGGACCCCATGCTCGCAGCACTCGTGCACGCGTCTCGTGTGACATCGAGCGCTCGAGGATCGTCTCGTGTGCACTGCACCAAAGGAGGGAGCCGTGACCGTGACGAAGAGCCTGGGGTGGGTGGCAACCTCTTCTGGGACGCCCTTTCCGCCGTTCAACCCCGTGGCGACGAGGATCCAGGCGTCCGCGCCGTAGAGGCGGGAGCACGAGGGACAGACTGCCGCTCTCCGGTCCTTGCAGGGGACCTTGAGCGTGCTCTGGCGCAGCTCGCCGGTCGCCGTGTTCAGCGTCTCGCCCTGGAGCCGGATCGGGTGCGAGCAGCCGCCGGCGCCGTTGACCTCGTTCAAGAGCGCTCGGGCTCGATCCCCGGTCGTCGACATCAGCGCACTTCGAAGAACGCGTCGGACGTCCCGGACGTGAGCGGACTCGCAGCTGCCACGAGCCGCTCCAGGGCGAGGATCGGGACCACCAGTCGTCGTCCAAGCTGGATGACCGGCAACTCACCGCGATGGACGAGCTCGTAGGCGAGGCCGCGAGAGATGCCGAGCATCGCGGCTGCCTCTGTGACACTCACTGCAAGGCGTCTGGGTGGCTCCTGGACGACCTCCGGCTCGTCGCCGTGGCCCTCGTACCTCGGATCGACCACGCCTTCGACCTGACGCAGCGTGATGATGTCCCTGGTGCCCATGATGCCCCTCCCACGAGATCGCGCATCGATCTTCTATAGGTAGAAAGGCACTTGGGATGCCGAAAACGGACATCAAATTTGCTTCAGCTCAAAAGTTATGCGCCATACGCGCCATACGCGCCAGGAGCGCCAAAAAGTGACCAACAAGCATCGACCGATCAGTCGGTGACGGGCGCTACGCGCCCGTCACCATGAAGAGATGCAGTGGTCGTTGTGGCGAGGGCTGATGAACTTCTCTCTACATGAGTCAAGGACCCGTGACGTTCACGTCGGCCCGTAGGCCAATCTGCCGAGGTCAATCGAAGGGACGACGAGATCAGGGCTACCTAGCGGGCCAAACGACATCGTCAGGACATCAGCGATTACTTTGGCATTCGGCTTTGGGAACCACTTTCTGGGCCAGGGCTCCCTCAGTGCTTCTGTGATTCCATCGGCAGCCTCGTCAAGCAAGTGCTCGATGCCAGATTCGAAGTCGGTCAGGTCTGCATCGATGTCCAAGAGGTCGCCGGAGATGAATGGCTCGATGTAGGACGCGGCTACATGGCGACTTGGACCTTCACCATCTCGGCGTCTGACGACAGAGCCCGAGTGTCGTGGCCACCCCGCCCGGGCTTGGACATGGTCGAACAAGAGTCGTTGTAC